>Ga0209511_1000072_pt1 | contig 145043 bp, 110 predicted proteins | sample SSSSmetaG_FD_184141 | JGI IMG/M metagenome (GOLD analysis project Ga0209511, IMG submission 184141) | Glacier valley bacterial and archeal communities from Borup Fiord, Nunavut, Canada, to study Microbial Dark Matter (Phase II) - ​SSSS... | ecosystem: Environmental > Aquatic > Freshwater > Ice... | reverse complement strand
GAAAGCACATACCCGTAAACCCAATCACCCTCTGGAAATTGTGTTGTTATCATAAAGCTACCATCTTCATTTTTATGGATACATTTCTGATCGAATTCATCATAAAGTCGGAAAGCCATTCTTTCATCGACACGAAGTACAAGGGATACCATTTTATGATTGTAGTTTTCAGTTTTACCCCAAATATCGTTGGGAATATCTCTTTGAAAGGTTTCGTTTAAGTTACAGAGATTCTTAATCCGTGTAATTTTAAACATTCGAAAATCACTTTTATCCCTACAAAATCCATAAATATACCACCCCTGCCCTTTAAATAGAAGCTTCAGTGGTTCAATTGTTCTATCCGTATTTTCCCCATAGGAGCTATAATAATCAAAGGTTACAAGTATTCTATTTAAAATTGCAGTTTTCAGCATGATGAACATTTCCTGTTCACCTTCACCACTGCCCCAACGCGAAAAGTCAACATCGATCCAGTTCATGCCCTGTTTGTTGAAAAGTACGCTGAGTTTGTTAAGTACCGGTTCTAGATTAGGTACTTTGACAGCATTTAGACTTTGTAGGCTCATCAATATTTCATTCTGCTCATTTTCAGAAAGCACTGATTTATTCAGCACAAAATCATCCATCAGACGAATACCACCGCCCTTGCCCTTGTTTGTGTAAATAGGGATTCCTGCTGCCGAAAGTGTATCAATATCACGATAAATTGTCCTCATTGAAACTTCAAAACGCTCGGATAAATTCTTCGCCGTTATTGTCTTTTTATTAAGCAAAATATATACGATCTCAAACAGCCTGTTAATCTGCATATTTTCCCTCATTCCTACGCATGTTTTCTGCGCATATTAAGTTTGTGCTGAGGATTTCGCAGGCACACTTACTTCCATACTGCGACTTGCCACTATGATTATTATACCACGATAATATGACAACGCTACGTCATATTTTAAAAGGCTGTGACAGAATAAATGATTGCATACAAGTATATCTATCTTGCATGCAATCATTTATTCTGTACAGCCTTATTTAAATTTACTTTACTTGATATTACTATGCTATTGTAATACAGTAATCTCCGTGTCATCAGCTTGTGCTGCTGTGATGATACCCAATAAAACATTAATATACCGAAGTGCCACCTTATCCCAATACATGATCCTACCAATCTTTAACGTATTTCTTTCCATCTTTGCTTTTTTAAAAGGATCCTTTAAAATTTGTTTCAGGCAATCAGCCAAAGAGTCTGAGTTACTATACTCAGCAAGTAATCCATTCCCCTCTGATAACATTTCTTGTGCATATAAGTAAGGCGTTGAAACAATTGCTTTACCATAACCTACAGCATAAGCCAGCGTACCACTTACTGCTTGATCTTTTGCAATATTTGGAGTCATATAAATATCTGATAACTGTAAATACTGAATTATTTCATCCCTTGTAAGGTACTTGTTAACGAATTTTACATTTTTACTTATATCAAGCTTATTTACAAGTTGCATTAATTTATCTCTATAAGCGGTTCCTTCTTCATTCAGTGACGTTTGCGTTTGCCCAAGAATAAGATATAGTACATCGCTGTTATCTTCAATATTTACATCACTAGAGTTACTACCTTTTATTACCTTAGCTACTGCTTCAATGCCATGTTCTATTCCTTTTCCCGGTTCGATATGACCAAAGGTACTTATAATTCGTCTATTCTCATAGCCACACTTCTTTTTTATGATTTCCCTTGATTGAAATGGTTTTTTGGGAACACCATAATGAATGAATTCAATTTTATCAGCATCAACATCATAGATTGTTTGAAGCATTTCTTTCGTATTTCGTGCCATGGTTATTATTTTGTCACTCTTTTGCCCAAGTTCATAGATAATTTGTTTTTGTTTTGGATTAGGTTCTGATAATATGGTATGAAGAGTTGTGACTATAGGTATTTCCAGATTATTTATTAGGTCAAGAATATATTCGCCCTGATCTCCGCCGTAGAGCTCATAATCATGCTCAATTACCAGAATCTCTATGTTAGAAGAATTCAACTTCTTTGCTATTTCAATATAATCGCTTCGCTCATTCTGCCTGATTTCCGCCATTACTTTATTATCATATAAACAGCCCTTTATATTGCTTACGGCAATTACATGTGTATTTACTGTTCCAATATGATCCATCGTAGTAATAAGATCCTCAGTAAAAGTAGCAATCTCACATTCACGAGGTGGATACGTACTTAAAAATGCAATATTTACATATGATTCTAATTGTTTCAAATTTTATCATCCTTTCAGTTTATAACATCTAATAGTATTTGACTTCAGTTGCACATCTAGCTGGTTGGTGAAAAACGGAAAGTTTATATAAGAAAGTACAATTTGAACTGTACCCCATAGTATGGAGCACAGTTCATTTTGAATTCAGATTAGTTGATAGACATGTTATTTGCATGTAATATAAGCTGATATATTATTTGATTTCTTCCTTTACTTCGGTTTCTTCAGCCACTTCTTCAAGCTGAACTTTCAAATTAACTATTGTTGCGTAGAATGCGTCATCGCTTTCAATCTTTAGCATCTTATCCAAACCAAAATCATTTAAAATAATTGTATCTCCTAAGTTCATTTCTGATACATCAACTTCAATTTTATCAGGTATCAAAGCCATCTTTCCAAAAACATGTATTTCGGCTTTGTGTATTTGAAGTTGCAATTGTCTGCTCTTTAAATTTTCCTCGCCTTTAAAGTTAATTGGAATCTGTAATTTAATCTCATGATCTTTTGAAACAATCTGTACATCGATATGTGAAACCTTTCTTGAAAGAGGTTCTCTTTGTACTTCTTTGATAAAACCAAATTTCTTATTATCTTTAATATTAACCCATATTTTTGTATTAGCTCCATGGGAACTAAGAACCTTGTTTAGAGCTTTTTCCTCGAATTTTACTGAAGTTGCTCCTGCAACACTATCTCCATAAAGCACTCCTGGCACAAAACCACTTTCTTTAAATTTACCAGTTTTCTTTGCTCTTTCAATTCCTTCTAAAATAATCTCTTCCATTCGTATTCTCCTTGTGTGGCAATTAAGCCATCTTCTTATATTTAAATTTTACTTGTTCTAGACTACAGTTTTCCCTCAAGCTTCTTCTTTTAAACCACGAAGTATATTAGTACTTAAGTTAAGTAGATGCAATTAATCATTTAGCACTCATCATGTTTGAGTGCTAATAATTAGATTATAACCGTTTTTTTCTATTTTGTCAATATATTTCCGAAATACTTGAATATTAAAACATTTTGTCATTGTAACTAACAATAGTATCTATTTTGTTATATTTTCTGTCATATTAAATATTTTTCACTATTCTTGCTGCAAATAGTCTTTCTCGCAAATTATAAGAAAAAAAATAAACCATTTATCATAATGAACTGCCTCCTGTCTACAGACAGGGAACAGTTCAAAATTTAGACTTCGGCTCATCTATATTAGCAATGGATCACAGTTTATTATTTTGTTAATTCACTTATATACTTATTCCTAGTAACTACATAAAAGATACCCTGTGATACAAAGTAGATCGCTACCACAATAAATGCATTTGATAGAAATTCTTTGATGATTTCATCTCCACCAACAATGTATGTCATTAGATAAATAAGAGATACACCTAGAAATGCTCCAAAGACCAGAGGTAGAAAAAACACTGCCAAAAGTTCCTTTCCTATGATACTTTTCATTTCTTTATCATTAATCCCAATCTTATAGAGTTTTTGAAAGGTTGCTTTGGTCTCAGGTAATTCCGTATACTGCTTAAAGTACAGCACACTTCCTCCTGCAACAAAAAACAAAATGCCCATAACGGTCGATATAAATAAGAATACGGAATATCCTTTTCGGAGGTTCTCATAAGTGTCAATGATAGATACAACCTTAAGTTCATTATCTCCAAGCTCACTTCTTAAATTAGCGACAGTCTCCTTGCTATTTTTCCAATTCTTGAAATTAATCAAATGGTAAAATCCAATATTTTTATCGGTAATCGAAGCCGACATCAGCGCATAATCTTCCTTGTTAATCACAATAATCGAATCCGTTGGGAAAGACATTGGTCCTGCAATCCACTCACCTTTTTTTGAATCAATCATCTTAAAGTGATAGCTACTTTCTCCTGCAAAAAAAGAATGCGTACTTCCTGGTGTAATTCCATGGTTCCCTGGTTTCCAATCCAATACTACATTGTAGGCTTCCCCTTTTGCTAATTTCAAGCTACTATTGGTAAGAGCATTATACTGCTCAACGGATACAACCGGTTTACAACTATCCAAATGATCCGAACCTTCTTTTGTATTCAGGAATACAAATTTAATCTCATCATTACTTGTTATTTCCTGACTTTTTAAAATAATATCTAACGTTTCTTCTGATATAGAATTTATTGTACTAGTTTCTGCATACTCCACATGATTCTTATCCATCTCTGCAATACTTTCGCTTAAACTAAATAAGGAAAATGGAGATGCTACTAAGAATATTGTCATCGTACTTAAAACACTAAGAACAAAGATTATTTTTTTATTTTGACTGAATTTATAATGAAGTTCTGTGAGTGCTAACATATTTTTATAATAATGCTTACTCTTTTTTATAACATGAATGAAAAGATTTCCTCCGTTTGATATGGCTAAATATACACCTGTAAATGCTAACAGCATATAAATCATTAGTATAAGAGGATTGGAATTAAGATCTTCCTCGTTTGCTATTACAACCAAAAACACAATGGAGCATGCCATAATTATAAGCCCCAATCCTCCTAAGATTGGATCTAGCTTACTGTATTCCTTTCCTTCACTTCTTCTGGCTTCCCTTAATAGACTTGATATATCTGTCTTTCTCATTTTAATAAAAGTAGCTATCATTACAGTAGCAAAGATAAAGACAAACACAACTAAGGTAAGTAGAAATGGTCGATAATCAATGTAAAAGCTGATATCGTTTATCTCTAATAAGTTTAAGATAACCATTTGAAATAACCTTGAAAATAATGCACCAACTCCCATTCCAACCAATAGCGAAAGTCCGCTAATCAAAGTATTTTCAAAATTAATTAGCTTCCTTAGTTCCTTCGAACTCATACCAAGTGTAATATAAATACCAAACTCTTTATTTCTACCTTTTATAAATGCAGAATGAGCATAATTAATAAAAAATACGGAAAATATTGCAATCGCTACCATTGTAATAGGAAAGATATAAGACAATACATCGGCATCCTGCCTACCCTTTAGTTCCTTGTTTAAGATTAAGGTGGCATACATAAAAAATAGCATGATGGAAAAGCTTGAGGAAAGGAAATAAGCAAAGTATTTTTTAAAACTACCTTTGAAATTCCTTAGAATTACATCCTTAAAGGTCATTATTCTCACCTCCAACAATTGCTTGGCAATCAAGTATTTGGTCAAAGAATTCTTTCCTGGTCCCCTTTTTTACAATATCCATAAAGATCTTTCCATCTTTAATAAAGATTACTTTTTTACAAAAACTAGCTGCAAAAACATCATGTGTAACAATTAATGCCGTGACATTATTATCCTTATTAATTTTCTCAAAGCAAGTCATTACAGCATTGGCTGACTTCGAGTCAAGATTGCCTGTTGGTTCGTCTGCAAATAAAATCACTGGATCATTTACTAGCGCTCTACTCACTGCTACTCTTTGTTGCTGTCCACCAGAAATATGATAGGGGTGTTTATCAGCAATTTGATCAATGCCAAATAATTTCATTATTTCCATTGATTTTTCATTCATGTATTTGCTATCTTTCTTATCAAGAACCATTGGTAACATTACATTTTCTTTTAATGTGAGATTATCTAGCAAATTAAATTCTTGAAATACAAAACCCAATTTTCTTCTTCTGAATAATGCCATATCATACTGATTCATCTTATCAATACGATTCCCACAGATTTCTACACTTCCGCTGGTTGGAGTCGTTATTCCACTTAAGATACTAACCAACGTTGATTTTCCGCTGCCCGACGGCCCCATAATAGCGATAAACTCCCCTGCTTCTATGTGTAAATCAACTCCGTCCAAAGCCTTTGTTGAATAGTTCCCCTTGTTTTCTCCATATACCTTTGTTAAATTGTTTGCTATTAATACTGACATATTGAATCCTCCATTTAATTGTTCCTTGATTTATATGTCATATCATACTTTTTTTCCCTAGGAGATGCCATTGATTTAGCTAACATAACCTTACAATTTTGCAAGGTAAGAAATCTTAACTGAGGTACCTATCGTGAGTTCAGATGATATATGTAAAGAATGACCTAGCAACTTGCACACTTCCTTACAAAAATACAGTCCTATTCCACTTGATTGATATCCTTTTCTTCCGTTATCTCCTGTAAAAAATGGTTCACACACTTTACTGATATCATAATCAGGGATCCCAATCCCTTCATCTTTAATTGTAAGTACTATCTCTTGGTTCACTCTTTTCAGGATGAAATAAATGTTTTTTGCAACACCGTCTTCTTTCGAGTACTTTATACCATTTGAAATAATTTGATTTAACATAAGTTCATTCCATTTTTTATCGGATAGAATATTCGCATCTTGTAACTCAGTCACTATCTTTGGAAACACACTATTATAGATGAATAGACTCTTATTCTTGTTAATGATTGCCTTCAGCTCACTTAATAAGTTAATCTGCTCTGGGATATAATCCTTTGCAAAATCTTCTAGCCGTATCATATTTAAAATAGCATCTAGGTTCGTTAACAGCTTTTTGTTTTCTTCTTTTATTTCCTTAAGTCCATCGTTTGCGTTTATTTCATTTTTTTGTATCCTTTGTATTAATAAATCAGTAACTGTAATTGGTGTCTTCATATTATGGATCCATAATGATAGAAATCTTCTTTCATTTTTCTTATCAATCTCTGACTTACTTATTTGATTCAAACAATCCATATGAAGCTGATTCATTAATTCATTTACTTTTTTATTACTTTCTAGATGATAATTTCCATGATAATCGTGATACTTTACCATCTCTTCTAGCCCTTGATAAAATTTAACATACTCATAGAATTGATAAAGCATTAAAACAAGATAAATAAAAAAAGAAATAGAGAGAGGATAAACCATCTCTATCTTCTCCTCAGAATTCATATAATAAAACAGTCCAATTAAAATGTTACTAATAAAATAGGCATAACTATATGCACTTTGATCTTTCACAAAATTTTTAATTAGCTTAACATTCATAGAAGATCTCCGTCCCTATTCCGATTTTTCCAGAGCGCATGTATCAAATAGATATCCCACTCCGCGTTTCGTCTTGATTACATCTTCAATCCTTAAGTCTATCAGCTTACTCTTTAATCTTGTAACATTCACAGTTAATGTGTTATCATCAACAAAGCTGCTTTCATCCCAAATTTCTTCTAGTAATTCTTCTCTGGGTATTACCTTATTGATGTTTTGTAAAAACTTCCTCAATAATTTAAATTCATTTTTACTTAATTCTTGGGTTACATTCTTATAAGATACTTTAAAACTGTCGCTGTCTAATTTGATTCCATTAATTATTACCTCATTACTATTTTCATCTACTGCATAATCTCCATAAAGTCTTCGTATTAAAGCATTTATTTTAGCCATTAAAACCTGAATATTAAAAGGCTTCACAATATATTCATCTGCACCAAGCTCCATACTAAAGATTTGGTCTATATCACTATTTCTTGCTGAGGTAATCACAATCGGAATCTTGGAATACTTTCGAAAAATCCTACAATAGTAATTGCCATCATAATACGGAAGATTAATATCTAGTAAAACCAAATGCGGTTTGAAACTCACGAACTGTTCTTCTACATTATGAAATGTTTCTATTGCAAACACTTCATACCCGTATCCCAATAATACTTCCTTCACCTGGTTCCTTAGTTGCGTATCATCCTCAATTATCATAATCTTCGCCATAAAATCCTCCATGAGTTCGCCCTACTAGCATGGCTTGTTTTCAAAATTATGTATCATCCCTTTGCCCTTAATAGTTCCCTGAACAACCCATAAATATGAGAATGAATTCCCTCTGGAATTCATTCTCATATTTGTAGGAATTCGATTACATCGAATTCCTTAATCCGCAATATAACTATTCTCAATTGTAATAACACTTTCGAATTTTTCATCTAATTTTTGTATGGATTCTATGATCCTCATTAATAGTTCTTGTTCCTTTTTTTCATCATATGAATATGGAACCACCAAATCAAAGAAAAAATTAATTTGGTTTTCACAATTCACCATACGAAAATCATGTATGGTCGCCTTGGGCTCAATCTCTTTTATTACTTCAATTACCATATTTCTATTTTCCAAAACTTTAGCATCATTTACCTCTACCGGATCAATGTGAATTACCAGAAAAATTCCCATATCCCTTAAAACGTCTCGTTCAATCAGGTCAATCGTCTCATGTGCTTCTTCCAGTTTTACATCATTCGATACCTCTGCATGAATGGTTGCCATCGTATGCGTAGGTCCATAGTTATGAACAATAAGGTCATGACTTCCCACTATACCCGTATAGCTATTTACCTTATCCGTAATACGATTATATACTTCCCGGTCAACAGCCTCACCTAATAGTGGTTTTAAAGTTTCTTTCGCAATATTAATACCTGCCATAAATACAAATATGGACACAACAATACCCATCCAGCCATCAATTGCTAGACCAGTCACTTTTCCAATGATAATAGAAATAATAGTAACCGATGTAATGAGTACATCACCAAAAGCATCCGCAGACGTTGCCTTCATCACACTTGAATTGATACGTTTTCCTAGCGTCTTGTTAAATATAGATAGCCATACTTTCACTAATACAGATAAACATAAGATGCCAACTAATATCCAGTTAAAGCCAACTGTTTCAGGATGAAGTATCTTTGTAAATGCACTCTTAAAACAAGAATATCCAACTTGCAGAATCAAAAACGCTACAGCGATTGCTGCAATATATTCGAATCTACCATGCCCAAAAGGATGTTCTTTATCGGCAGGACGCTCTGCTAGTTTAACTCCAACTAAACCAATAACGGAAGAGGCCGCATCGGATAGATTATTAAAGGCATCTGCCATAACAGAAATACTATTAATGATAAGTCCAATCCCTAATTTTGTACCGAATAAAATAAGATTACATATAATACCAACAATACTAGTCAATACACCATAAGCAGTTCTGACTTTACACATCTCTGTCTTTTCATAATCTTTTACAAATAATTTTACTAACAACCTAGTCATATCTTTCTCCTTCAAAATTTTGGTTACACTAAATCCCAATTACATGCCCCCAATAAAAATGTATAAAAAAACACACCTATGGAACATACTACTGTCCCACAGATGCGTATTATTTCATCTGTTGCCTGCTTAAGGCCCAGCCCCACGAATCAAAATCGATTCATCGCCTGCTCAGTTTGTACTGTAGTTTTTATGCAGTGCAAAGAGTTTAACTAAAAGTAACTATTTACATATATTAGATTAAAAATACATATTTGTCAAGTTGAATTCGTAATCAGCTCTCCTTCACTACCACTACAAAATGCATGCCCTCTTGATCGCCCTTGGCAAATACATCTCCATTCATTTTACTCATAATATGTTTGCAAATATATAATCCAAGACCATTGCCCAGCTTTTCATGTGCATTAGAACCACGCCAAAAGCTTTCAAACATATGTACAAATTCAATATCAGGTATGCAAGTCCCAGTATTGCTGACCGTGATTAATTGGCAGTAATCCTCTTCCGAAAATGAAAACTTTATTTGTTTTCCATCCCCATATTTAATCGCATTTTCTATGATATTTTCAAACACCTCAAGAAGTCGGTCAATGTCTCCTTTTAATAGCCGATTGTTATAATTTTCAATTATAAAATTAATTTTTAATATTTTTAATTTTTCATTATAGTTTTTTTGTATTCTTTCAATGAAATCTTTTAAATAAAACTCACCGTCAATCACTTGAATATCAAATAGGTCCGTTCTGGCAGATTCTACAATTTCTTCTACCGATTTTTCTATCTGATTGGCTTCTCTTTCAATTTGATAAGCAGCCTCTCGTTTTTTTTCTTCAGAAACATAAAGATTATCATACAATGCCTTGGAATATAGTTTTATTGTACTTAATGGAGTTTTAATATCATGAGAAATCGATAGAATTAAGGTCTTTTTCTCTTTTTCCAGTTGAAGTTCCCTTTTTTTATGACTCTCTAAACTTTCCCTAAGTAAATCAAGTCCCCATAGAAATTTGCCAAAGAAACGATTTTTACTTTCCTTCAATCCTTTTGATAGATGTCCCTTAGAAAGCTCATATGGCATCTCATGAATCTCATGAAATGGTTTTATGATTGTTGACTTGATATAGATTAACAATCCAAGTGCGAATATTACCATTCCAATAAAGAAGATATTATAAATAACCATGATTCTACTTTGTACTTCCGATTGATTATTTTCATACTCAAATCGTAGATATCCAATGAAATCATCATCTATTATCATAGGTTTTACAAAATATTCTTGATGAGGTAAAAGACCTGCTGTGCTAAAAAATGTAGCCGTCTCATTATTACTAGCAACAATACTTAAGAACTTTACCGTCATAATATACCGGTACCCGTCTAGCTTCACATTCTTAGGATCAGTGCCGCGTGTTATATCATGATAGATACGGTTTATTTCTACCATATATCCCTTATCTGTTTTTTCATAAGCAGTATGATACATAATAACATTAGAGAAAACTCCGAAACTCAACAGGAACAATAGAATGATTGCCATAATTTTATTGAACTTGATCATATTTGTACCCTACTCCCCATACTGTAGTAATCTTCTTTGGATTCTTTGGTGATTCTTCTATTTTTTCCCGAAGCTTATTGATATGTACTGTTAATGTGGATGGTTCACTAAAACTATCGACCCCCCATACCCGATCAAATAACCATTCTTTGCGTAGCGTTTTCCCTTTATTTTCAAGAAATATGGTAAGTAAATCGTATTCCTTTGTCGTCATAATAAGTGGTTGTCCCTTATAATATACCGTGGTTGCATCAATATCTATGGTGATATCTCCATCTGTTATAAGTTTTCCGTTCTTCTTCAACTCATAATTTCTTCGAAGATTTGCTTTCAGCTTTGCGATTAAAACATCAATATCAAATGGTTTTTCAATATAATCATCCGCTCCAAGTTCAAGACCTGCAATCTTATCTTCTTTTCCAACCTTAGCACTCATAATAATAATTGGAATGTTTCCTTGTTCACGAATTAATTTACATACCCCAAATCCATCTAATCCGGGTAGCATAATATCAAGGAGCACAAGTTTTGCAGGATTTATTTTTATGTATCGCATCCCCTCTTCCCCACTCCCAGCGTGGTAAAAGGAAAAGCCATCCCTTGCTAAAAACTCGCAAAGGATGGATGCTAATTCCATATTATCTTCAATAACAAGTATATCTACCATGACAGACCTCCTACCAGCCCATATCCATAAGCCAGCCACTTAATTGTCGTTCTCTTTCCTTCTGTGAAGTTTCACTTGTATATTTCCCAAGGACAAATTCACCTTGAATATTACCATCAACGATATAAAGCACCTTATCTGTCTTTGCAGCCACCTTCACATCATGTGTTACTAGAAGGATAGAAGTACCCTCACTGTTTATTCTATTAAGCTCACCCATAACCTCTTTTGCAGCCTTTGAATTAAGTGAACCTGTTGGTTCATCAGCAAATATCATCTTTGGCTTGTTGATTAACGCTCTGCAGATACATGCTCTTTGAAGCTCTCCACCAGATACCTCTGTAATATCATTCTCTGCTATATCGATAATATCAAACTTTCTCATAAGGTCTTTTGCACGTTCATTTATCTGAGTTCGTTGTTTTTTTGTTTTCCCTTTTTCTGAGTTATATGCTGATATAATAATATTATCATAGATGGACAAATTTCTCAACATATGCATTTGTTGAAATACAAAACCCATTTCATTTAATCGAACCTCCGATATTTGATTTGCATTCAGTGTACTTAGATTTTTACCGGAAAAATTCACTTCACCTGCTGTAAGACGATCCATACCGCTTACGGTATACAGTAGTGTGGACTTGCCTGAACCGGAAGGTCCCATAATAGATATGAACTCGCCTTCCTCCATTGAAAAATTCACATTTCGAAGAACGTTATTTTGTCTTTTATTAATAATATATGTTTTGCAAAGATTATTTACGGTTAATGTTTTACTCATTTTTTACTCCTATCTGTCTGCTTCAGCAGACTATTCTTGGTTATTGATATCCCATACTTGTATTTTTCTTATAGGAACTAAGGTGACGAATACTGCTGATAATGTAACAGCTAATATTATGATTGGATATATTACATACACCTGCATTGGTTCAATTATCAACTTCATTTGCGTTGCGCCCATGAACCTGAATATTCCTGAGGTTAGTAAGCTTCCTGTCGTGTTTGCAAGAATAACCCCTAAAATAATAGATACAACAAGAATGATTGCAATACGAATTACCTGCCATTTTCTAATATCTCTATTCTTAAATCCAATACTTTTTAACATTGCTATCTCAGGTTTTTCCTTGGTTACTAACATTTTCACAAGAAGACAAGTAATAAGAAAATTAATTCCCAATACAATAAGTAAAATTAAGTTTCTCATTCCATCTATTTGATCTGTTACATTCCCAAGCGTATCGCTTGCATATTCAGTACTGCTTTTGATATCTAATTCAGGGAACGCTTCTTTTAAAAGTTGAATATTTGATTTGATATTGCTTTTTGAGTCGGTGAATAACCCTAATACTGAAATTCCCGAACAACCTTCAAGCGTCATCTCATATGCTTCTGAAAGTCTAATTGACTTTCCCATATTATTCATCGATTGAAATAACGCAGTCACTATAAATTCATTGTTTTTCCCCTGTATGGAACAGGATATGGTATCACCTATAGTAACATCTAAATTTTGGGCTACAATAGTTGAAATAGCAATTTCATTGGGGAGTTTTGGAGCCATCCCCTTTAGATATGTGCCTTTTTCTGTTGAATAATTAAATGCTTTAAAACACATTACACTTATATTATTTGCTACCTCACCGGCATAGATATTTATCATCCAACCTGCCTCACCATGTAAATCTACATTCACACCTATTACGCTAATATCTTGCTCAATTTCATCAATATACTTTATAAATTCCTTTTCATTAGAGTCTAATGCTCTCGTAAAAATTTCATTGGAATAAATGGAAACATCAAATTTAGGAAGACCCATAACTTGAAGAATCTCACCAGAGCTTAATGTATTTATTACATTAATAGGAACTATAATAAGTACTGTCCCAAATAGGAAGGTAATCATCAATATAATAAATCGTTTAAATCCACTGATCAAATCACTCAATGCTAAATAAGTCTGGGTACTCATTAAGTGCCTTTTACTTAACTTAAGTTTTCTAGAGGCAGAAAAGCGCTCTCCTGTACCACCTTGCCTTATAGCATCAATTGCTGACATTTTATTTATTTTTCTAGAGCACATCATGCAAAACATCATTGTAATCACAATAATGAATGCCACACTACCTACTGCTAATATATAACTAATATATGTGGTCTGCATGATAATCCGCTTAGAAATACGTTGCATCATGATATTGGTATACAAAAAGCTTAAGAAGAAACCAATTACACCACCAATTAGGGATATAGAAAGATATTTTATGATGTAGATACGTCTAATCCCTTTATTTTTGATGCCAATGGCTTTCATAACACCTATTTCCTTATAATCCTCCTGCACTGTAAATACAATTGTAAATCGAAGAACGAGGAAAGAAATTAATATGAGGAATATACTTACAATAATCATAATTCCAGCAATAAGAATATCCATAATATAGGTTGCAGTTATTGTACTGTTATCAAAGTTTACTAAATTTGCGATGGAGGCTGTTCCAAAGCTCTTTGCTACCTCGATATCGGAATAGCCCTCGTTCTTCATAACGGACCATAATTTTATACTTACCGTTTCTTTTGTTTTAATATATTTGGCATAATCATTTTCGTTGATTATAATTCTTTTTATTCCCATCATATCAGATCCTAAGGTAACATCCTTCAGATAATATGCCACCGTAAACTCTTTACTGACCCCTTCCTTCATAATCGACATTGTTTCACCGATTTCTAAGCCTGAAGCCTCTTTTAAACCATATGGTATTGCTATCTCACCATCCTTCAGTTTTAAAAGTTCATCATTTTGGTTGTAAATCAAATTGTACTGTGTTGGAACTGCCTCTAACATAATTAATGTAGCTTCATCATACGTTCCATATTCTTTTGGAATTATGATATCTTCCTTAGAAAGAGGTAGCATATCATCTGAATCAATTTTATTTACGATCTTGCTTTCCTCCACCCAGTTTTTGATATCTAAATCCGAACCTTCATTCGCATAAGTTAAAAACAAAAAATCTGGTACGTTCGAAATGTTTTTGAAATGCTCAATCGCTGTTGATGTTGTATATAGCATATTTACACTGCCTGCTATCAGCATACTAGCAAGTATCATGAATATAAAAAGTATAGCATTCATTGATTTTTTGCGTTTTAAATCTTTTTTTAATATTTTTAAGTACACTTATTTCATCTCCCTTTTTAGTTTTCATAAGATAACTTCCATCTGATGAATGAAGTATACAATATCAATTATTAAATAATCCTTAAATCAAAAAATATTTTAAATATTTCTTGACTCTAACGTAACGTCATAGTATATGCTATAATTGTCAGCAAGGATAAGTGTGAAATAGAGCATCTTATATTTACAGTTTTCACGAATATCAGAAAAGTAGGAAGCTGTTCATTAGAAATAAGAATCACTTTATGTACTCATTTTTAGAACTTGGAGGTAAATTATGAAAACAGTGAACGAGGTAATGAAACTTGCAGGTATCAGCGTACGTACACTTCATTATTATGATGAGATTGGTCTCTTAAAACCAAGTAGTATTACCGATGCAGGCTATCGGCTGTATGACGTTGCAGAACTTGAACGCTTGCAACAAATACTCTTTTTCCGTGAGCTTGACTTTCCATTAAAAGAGATCAGTGAACTAATGAGTAATCCCTCTTATGACAAAAGCAAAGTTCTACAAAATCACAGGAAGCTGTTAACACTAAAGCGTGACCGTATGAACGCATTGATTGACCTTGTAGACAATACAATGAAAGGAGATAAAAATATGAGTTTTGAAGAATTTGATATGAGTCAAATTGAAGAAGCAAAGAAGCAATATGGAGCGGAGGCAGAGGAACGTTGGGGCAATACCGATGCCTTTAAAGAAAGTAAAAAAAAGACGGAAGGCTATAGTAAGGAGCAATGGAGCGCAACCATGGAAGAATCTAATCTAATTTTTAAGAGCTTTGCCGAAAACCGTGCCAATGATGCTAGTTCCCCTGAAGTTCAACAACTAGTGGCTGACTGGAAAGCATTCATTACCAAGAGCTATTATAACTGTACCAATGAAATCCTAGCAGGGCTTGGCGAGATGTACGTTGCAGATGAAAGATTTACTGCCAATATCGACAAGTTCGGTGACGGTACCGCAAAGTTTATGAGTGATGCAATTAAAATATATTGCAGGTAATAAGCATCGGGGCATTCACTTAACCTACCGGTAACCAAGCTTTATAGAATAAGGAAACTCTAACACAATCATAAATTGTGTTAGAGTTTCCTTTTCTAGGTATTTGGTTATAAATTCAACCTTTGTAGTAGCCCGTTATTTCGATTGTATTTCCATCCGGGTCTTCTAAGACAAAAAAGTAATATGGTGACGAAAAATTTACATAGTTTATTTCAGATACTCTCCCTATCTTAAGTTGATTTATTCTTTCATACTCCGTACTTAAATCATCAATCCAAAAATTAAGAACCATATTGTTGCCATAACGAATCGCTCGTTCTTTATAATACTTTATGTACTCATCATTATAATGAGTCTCTATATCTTTATTCTCACAAATTATCTTTCTATCATAGTCCTTATTATAAATCCCTATACACTTTCCATTAAAATCAAACTGTGCCCATCTATCATAAGCTTGTGAAGATACTTTCATCTCTAATAGCTTTTCATAAAACGCAATTGATTTTTGAATATCATTCACTATTAAGTACGTTGAACCTAAATTAAGCATCCTTACCTCCAAAAATTTCCTTCTGAATCTTCTTCGAGAAACTTTTTATTACCTGTTCATAAGAATGGTCGATCATATCCATAAGCTCATCATCGGAAACAGTTTTATTAATATATACTGTGTTTCTATGAGGCTGTTGTATACTAGGACAATGATATCCTCTTATAACCACACCTGGATATTGCTTTCGATACATTTCTGCTAACCAAATATCACATTTTAAAGTAATTTTATAGTTTTCTTCTCTTGGGTATAACTCTGCGAATATTTTATTATTTACTTTCACACAGATTGGTTCCTGCCCAAATGGATAATCTAAATATGATCTTTTCTTTTCCAAACAATATGTAATGATATCTTCAACCTTCATTTTATAACCACCCTATTTCATAATTATTTAGATCCATTTTTAAGTAGACTAAACATCCCATCGCCACATTGAAAATGCTTCTCGGATCTGAGTGGAATAAGCGATTAACCTTTTATTATCATTTCATTCATCTCAATTTCTATTGTTTCAATATTTAAAATTTCCGTATTCTCTAATTGATTAAGCTTATGAATAACACCAAATACTTGATTTTTTACCTGAGATACACTCTCCTGAGAGTTGTGGATTTTAGACTGCATAAACCAATCCGCAATCAACCCATCAAAGAAGAAATCTGCAAACTTAGCAAATCCATCAGTTTCAATTTGGATTTCTGTATTAATCTTTACATCGGCAAGTTCAGTCTTAAACCTACGTAATAAAGTCTGAGAATGTTCCGCCTCACTCTTGGCATCATCAATATGGGAATGCTTCGCAAGGTCTGATATCAGCCCCCCTCCAAGCATATCCCAAACTCCCCAACCTTCCGCGCTGTTAAGACTGTTTTGAGCATTCTCTAGGCTATCAATTACATTTCTACCGGCAGCAAGCGCTTCGCTGATTTCTTTTCTGTTGTTGTTTGATCTGTTTAACTGCTCTTTGAAATCCATTAGCTTCCTTGCAGTCTCGCCTTCCTTCATTAATGTCTCTTTCTTCTCTGCATAGAGGCGATTATAATCATACTCACAAGTATTGTAATCTGCACATTCTAAATCGAGTTTGGTAATCTCATATTGCACGTTCTCCAAATCGCGCAAAGCTTGATCATACTTAAGCCTTGCTGATAGTGCTTCCCGACGTTCCTTCTCTACATGATCATCCATACTTCCAAGAATAGAGTAAAATACATGAGCAAGACTCTTATTCTCTAGTTTTTCCACATCGATATCTTCTTTATCCAATATATCTTTCAGCTCAGTCACTTTTTTTTCAAGTAATCCTTGCTCTTTATGAAGTTCTTCTAGCATTGAAACAATTTTTTTTAACCGAAAGATGCCTTGCTGTGCCTCTTCCATCTGTTGATTTATTTCATTATACATAATATTACCATGCCTTTCTAGAAGCAAGTTCCCTTACCTTCTTATCATTCCTTTATTATTTTGGGTTACCACATATGCTAATTATATGGCAATTTGTGTAAACATGTCTATATAAAAATAATATTTGTAATTATATTTTTTATATGATACGATTTAATCATATAAAATTGCATATGTGTTATTCTTCCTATGACAAGGAGTCGTTATGATGGATTTTCAGAAAATTACTCTATCACAAACAAATTGCTTCCTTTTATTAACAGCAAATGGTTGTCTATTGGTTGATTGTGGCAATGCCTGTGATGAGCACGCTTTAACTCTTAAACTCAAAAAGCTAGGACTTTCACCCTCCTCTATTCAGTATTTATTATTAACCCATCATCACAGTGATCACTGTGGTTTGCTCTCCTTCCTTGTGTCTGCTAATCCTAATATTAAGATTATTATGAGCCAGAAATGTGCCAGATATCTGGAGTTAGGTTTTAATCACGTCCAACCAGAAGAGAAATATGCTTCCACTCCCCTTCAATATGCAATTACTCTTTTTCAAAAGCTCAGTGGCAAACTTTCAAACACCTTTCTTCCCTATTATGCGCGTAGTGGCGATATTCTCTTAGGAGAAGAATTCGCTGACCTCCTACCAATCGCAGGAATTGACGGTATAATCCTACCTACTCCCGGTCATACAGAAGACAGTATTTCGCTTGTAGTTGGCGAAAATGCTTTTGTTGGAGATGCAGCGAGAACCCTCCTTAATTTCTTGGGTGCTGCTTATGAACCAATTCTTATATATAACCGTAACGTCTGTTTAAAAAGCTGGGAAAGAATCATTGATACTAGAGCAAGGCTTGTGCATCCTTCTCATGGAGAAAGTTTTGATATTAAGCATATTCACAGAGTTCAAACTTGAATTGTATTGCTGCAAAGTACAAAAATTTATGTTAGAAAAAGAGAGGACAAAGTGATCAAATGGATAATCAAAAGTTGATAAAATTAAACACTCTAATTAACAAATCTTATGAATGCTTTTCCTTTGCAGAATTTTTAAAACTTACCATTTTAAAACTGCACGAGTTAGTGATGTATGATAGTGGTATGTTTTTCTGTGGCATTAGTAAGGATTGTAGCTTCTTCAAACCATATGTCGACGGAGTTGTAGACACCTATTATGAGAAACAAAATTTTCCTGAAATGGAAGAATACCTTAGTCGAAAAGAGAACGTGTACACTGGCAATGAAGCCTATGTTTATAAGGCCTTGGATTTCACACACGGTGTGGTGCAAATTATTGATGAACCACGTAACGATTTTCTTACCTCTCAGGAGAATTTTCATATTGCCTGCATTCGCATCGTCAATAAAGGCAAATTTCTAGGGGAAATATACTTGCACCGGAGTATAAGCAGACCGGATTTTGATGAGGAAGATATGTTTATTCTCCAACTGCTTCAGCCACATATATCAACTGTATTCAGTATTATTCACACTGTCATTGCCATAAAGCACCTGGAGTCGGACAACCAACTCATGACCAGAAAAGGTATGTGTCTACTGGACCGCGAACTAAACCTCGTTGGGGGAAATGTGACAGGCCTTGAAATGTTAAAAATTCAAACGATTTTCGGTTCCAGTATTCTTTATCATGTTAAGGAACTCTGCCATGATATGCAGAACAATAGTAAGGATACTTTGATTGTGACCCTAAATAGTGAAACTTATAAAACCGCCGTTGGTGCGCTTTGTATTGATGTGTATTATAGGAACGGAAAAATGGTCGACAAAAACACCCAATTTCTTATTGTTATGGAGTTGATCAATCCGGATTACAGCATTTCTGATTACAAATTCAAATTTACAAAGCGGGAATCGGATATCATTGATGGTATTATTCAAGGAAAAAACAATGCACAACTTGCCAGAACTCTTCATCTTTCCGAAAATACAATAAAAACCCATATCAAGAGTATCTACCACAAAGTTGGTGCAAACAACCGAACAGAGCTTACCTATATCCTCATGCTAAATAAGTAGTACATAGATAAATTAAAGAAAAGCAGCAGATTTTACTGAAAAAGTAATAATTGCTGCCTTTCAATAAGCAAATGCTTCGTGAAAGGCAGTCCCTACTTATGAAAAATACTTCGTTTATTTAAATCAGGGGTTTTAGAAGTTATGTGAAGCATACCTTCTTCAAGTGCAGATAACATAGCGACTGTGCATACGAATAAAATAATTTCTGTATGGTGGGTAATGACAAAAAATGCTGGAGCAATAAAAATAAGTAATCCTGTTATCTTATTTCCCCACGTATGTAACATGATGAAGGAATGATATTTAATCGCTGCAATAAATAAATTAACGAGGCGAACTATAACAATAATTATTATAAATAGTAGAAATTTCTTTAGTTCTTCTCCCCAAATAATCAGAAAAATCGTAATCATTCCAAACATTAAAAAATCAGCAATGGAATCCAGTTTGGCGCCTAAGGTACTTACCGTGTTAGTTTTACGTGCGACAATCCCGTCAACGACATCACTGATTCCACAAATTAAATAAATTATTATAAAAACTAATGTATTATTGAAAAAAAAGAGTAGCAAAATTGAGAGAAGTATTCTTATGACTGTAATTATATTTGCAATGTATTTCATAAGTCCTACTCCTATTTACCATCGTTTTTTTTAATCCATTATTACTTTGAGCTCTTTCCACTTATTATTAATATGATCAATGCTTGCAAGCATACTAGACATGTCTGTATTTTGATCTTCAATTGAAGCCAAAACTTCCTCATTTGTAGCGGAATGCTCCTCTGCTATCGCGGATATACTCTCAATTTGATCATTTATTTTAATGAAAGTTGTATACACTTTTTGCATTATTACTGTCTCATTACCCAATAATATATTTTCCTGATTAAAGTTATCTTTTAGCTCATTAAAGAAATAAGTAACGTCAGAAATCAGTATATTTTCTAATTCTATTGCTTTAACACCTTTTTTTACGTCAATCGTTGTAAGCTCAACTTTTTCAGTGATATCCTGGGTTATTTTACTTATATTTTTAGCAGTTACTGTACTTTTCTCCGCTAATTTTCTAACTTCATCAGCAACAACAGCAAAGCCTTTACCGTTTTCACCTGCTCGCGCTGCTTCAATGCTTGCATTTAAAGCCAATAGATTTGTCTGCTTCGCTATTTGCGTTATTTCCTTTAAAAACTCCTTGATTTCATCTATGCTTATCTTAAGAGCATCTACCGTTTCCATGGCTGTGTCTACTGATTTACTAACTGTTTTCATCTGCTTATTCATTTGATCTATTTTCTCTGTGCCATCTTCAACTTTAATAACCATATCACCAGATATTTTTGCTACCTCGTCTGATATTTGATTGTTCTCAGCTACCAAGGATTTAGCGCTTAGCATATTGTCGTTGATTTCCCCAATATTCACTGCCTGTTCTTGAGCTCCTACCGCAACCTCTGTCATTGCTAATGTTATATTGTCATTCGATTGTTTTATTGAACTAATTTTTTCATTATATCCACTTAGATCAACATCTAATACAGTTGAAACTTCTCCAACTTTTTGTATTGTTAATTTCAATTTATCTAGTATTTCTCCAGTTTCTACTTCTTTTAGGACAACCGAGTCTACAAGCTCTCTTCCCCATTTTGTAAGAAAATATATAAGAATAACCGCAACATTAAAATATACAAGAGTCCTAGTTAAACCAGAAGCCGGACTTGTACTATTGGCCATTGCTAAAGGATTTATTATATATGTAACAATAATTACTAGATCTATAAAACCACCTACTATTAAGACTAACTCTTTTTGAAAATATAATGCCGACATAGAAAAAGCGAGCATCAATAACATAAAACTACCAACACTAGGACTTTCGAAATTGGTTTGTAATGCAATTAAAGACATGACAATACTAAATACGCCACCCTTAATCTGTTCCTTCACAGGAAGAAAGTATACGCCTACGCTTAAGGAAATAACTATTAATATTTTAATAAAATTCTCCAAAAATAATTTGCCAACTCCATTATAAATAAAACTCTCAAGTAAAATCAATATAGCTGCACAAAACATAACGCTTAAATTAACTTTACTTACTCTTTTCAAATTATATCCAGTACTCATATTCAATGTTTCCTTCCATTATTACCTATTTTACTGCGCATTTAAATGCAATTTACTTATTATAGTATTATTCATAAATTTTAACAATGTATTTTTCAAATTATTATACAATTGATTAGAGTGTCATAAGTCAGATATAGTGATATGAAGGAATATCACTGTATATACTTGATATTCATAAATATAGTCCATGTTGGACTTATGAAACTCTAATCACAATTATAAATATTAAATTGTATGGTCAATTTGTATGGTCAATTTTGCATCTATCTGCATAATAGTGTCTGCGTTACAATATCTGAAAATATTTCCATTCCATCTGTTTTGGCGATATGAATTACATTTGTATATTGTTCGCTCCCAGGCAAAATCTCTTCTAATCTATTTTCTTGTTCCAAAATATGCTCTGGGTTAAAAACAACCTCCTTTTGCCCATCGAAAATTGCGACATAGAAAATTCCTGTCTCCACAAGATCTTGGAAAAAATGACTTCCATAAGATAATTCAGGCATGAATCCTGCTTCTGTGGATGCTACCTCGCAGATAACAGACATATTACATAACTCCGTGAAATGTACCGGTACCCCTAATGACGGTGTCGTAGTTCCCCACCTACCTGGACCAAGTAGCATAGCATTTTTACCTTTGAGTGCCGTATTTATCCTACCAATCTGTCTGGCTATCGCATATTTTCCTTGTTCATTCAGCTCCAAGTATGGTTTTGCATGAACAAACACAACATAATCAATCGGTAACTGTATATTCCCACCCATAAAGTTCCCACGCAATGAGAAAAAACAGTCCTGTTCATCAATCAATTTAGGAATTTCCACTGTATTTCCCAAGCCCTTCGTCTGCAAAGGACGACATTGAAGGAGATTAATTTTGAATTGGTTATCTTGCATAAAATTAGCAGTGAATTCTATATCTACAGGGTATTCATAAACCTTAGATAATAAGGCTAGCATATCTCTCATAATTCCTGGAAATTCAGTATTTTTAAGTAACTTTTGAAAATCAAGAATATATGGTACTTTTCTGTCGGTGTATCCAAGCTCCCTTAGTCTATTTGCAGTCTGATCGTCGACACTGGCAAATAGATTTCTGTTTACCTTGATATCATGCTGCAGAATTTCTTCCATGCTCTTAAATGTAATGATATTCTCTTTTAGGGAGAGAACATCCACGTAGTGTTGCGAAAATTTCTTTTGGTCACCATAATTTGTCATCGGTAATCGTAATGGATCATCCATACATATGATTTTGGCATAATCTCCAACCGTTCTGTCTACTGCTCTTGTACCAAGTCCAAATACAAGACGTAGCATGCCTGCATCCATATCTACGCTTTTATCCCATACATAAAGGTTAGAGGAGTTTCCAACTCCTGCGACATGTGGGAAAAAATTTTCATCATAGTTATCTCCCGAAACGCGTTGAACTAAAATTGCCATTTGTTCGTCGCGCTCAAATAAGCCTCTATTTAATCGGTATGCAAGAGCATCCTCATTCATAGTACTGGCATAAACAGTACGAATGGCCTGTTCAAAGGCTTCGTATCGTTCCTCAGGTGTACCTTGATTCACACAGAACACACTATCATATTTACCTGCGAAAGCATTCCCAAAGTTATCTTCAAGTAATGAGCTAGAACGTACAATAATTGGAGACTGCCCAAAGTATTCTAACATTTGAACAAATTGTTCTTGAAGGATCTTTGGAAATTTTCCATGCAGAAGTTTTTCTTTTAGTTCCGGTGAATATTTAAAATATCCCTCCATCGTCTTTTGTTTCGTTCGTAGCCTCCACCAACCGTTTTGTACAATGTAGGTATAAAAAACATCAGAACCTAGATAGTACGAATCGTGTGCTTCCATATGTGACGCAAAACGTATATTTCCATCTAGTTCAATAATCTTTCTAGCAACTAACATACCGACACTCTTACCTCCGATATAGCCTGTTCCTATCTCTCTAGATGCAATTCTAAGTATGTCACTTAAGTCAAAATATCGATTACAGAGCTCAAGCATCTTCGTTTCACTACCAATTAACATGGACATCAATTGTTTTTTGGTAATCTCCTGTTGATCTGGTGTTAACGTAAGTACTTCTTTCGCCCTATCAAATACTACTTTCCAGTAATCCAGCCGTTCTTCACCACGATGAATCCTAGAGAATAACTCCGCAACCTCAGAACTTGCTGTAATACAGATAGCCTCCTGCTCCTGTATTAAATGTGGAAAGAACATGGTAGGTGAGTAACGTTGCCATACCTTCAGAGGATGAATATAATATTTATTATTTACCTGATATAGATCTAATAAAAGTTGTGTCGTCTCACGTATTCCAGCTATTGTGCTGTAAGTGTGTACATTTCGTTGGATAGCAAAATACGCTATCGTATCCAATTCATATAAATATGGGCAGGTAACCTTAAAGAAATTGCCTATCATCAGATCAGAATACCAGTATTCCAGTAAGTCAGTCAGGCAATCAAACACATAAAAGGTCTTCTTGCCTTCTTTTTTTACTAGATTATGCACTTGAGTTGCAAAGCTTTCGAAGCCTTTGTTCGCATTAAGCTGATAAAGTATAATATCAGCACTTTCTTCAAGGATTGGTTCATGGATACCAAAGCGGACATATACCAATTTTCTCTTATCTAGCTTTGCTTGCGCAACATAGGGTTCAACCATTTTCTTATAATCAAGCACTTGATCTACCTGCCATACAACATTATCACCCAGTCTTAGATTATCAATCGTCTGATCAAAACCCTTACTACCTGTACTTACTCTATCATTAATATCCATGCCTACCTCCATTCATAACTTTATTATAATGTAACCATTACCAATTTCCAATATTAATTTAACATTTATCTCACATATTTATTTAAGCCCGCGTCCACTAATTACTTATCTGTAAAAGTAATTGTAAACCATATGGGTATCGACATGATGATGTTGCTCACAACGGAGACACGAACCACATATACGATATGAAAATTTTCGTCAATTTGATGTTTCACATCGATTAGATAAATTCTGCGGTATTGACGATTACTGTAGATAGATATATGTTAATACTCTAATTTTCATCTATATAAATATCGCTTTACTTTAGCACTCTATAGTGATAAAATCGTACTGTGTGAAACAAGCAATATTAATGGATGAAAGGAGTCCTACCGATGAGTAAGAACATTCGAACCGCAGCCGTAGACCATTTATTTGAGGCAGTACTAAGCTTAAAGGATTCTGAAGAGTGTTATATATTTTTTGAAGATATTTGTACAGTGAACGAATTACTTTCCTTATCCCAACGTTTTGAAGTAGCTAGAATGCTACGTAACCATAAAACCTATTTAGAGATAGCGGAAAAGACCGGTGCATCAACCGCCACGATTAGTCGTGTTAATCGATCCTTAAACTATGGAAATGATGGTTACGATATGGTTTTTGCTAGAACAAGCGATATTAAACCTGAGATATCAGAGTAAATCAAAATCCCATGACACATAAAAGCCATGGGATTTTTTTATATAATTTTATTTTCTAAATTTTCTTAAATGGGTTAGTTCTTGCTTTCCATTTTCTTAGCTGCCTCGGTCTTCTTAGCTACCTCAGTCTTTTTAGCAGTTTCAGTTTTCTTAGCAGGTTCGTTCTTCTTAGCAGTTTCGGTCTTATTCGTTGTTTTTTTCGTGCTCTCCGTACTCTGTTTCACTTTGTCCGATTTTTCTCCCATCATAGAATGGTCAATTAATTTTTCAATAATTTGCTTCTTCATGTAGACGTCAAAGCATAACGTACTGATAAATGAAAACATCGTAAGGAAGTCACGATCCTCATCTTCTTTCACCTCAGGAAAAGATTCCTTTGCTTTGGTGATTTTGCGAATCATATCTTTTGTAATTGCATCACTTTGTTCTTTTTCCAGGTTAAAGATTTCTTCATAAATATCCTCGAGCTTAACCTTGGAATCATCTCCATAATATCTTTGTGTCAATGGATCAAAGATACTTTGAATGTCACTAATGGATAAGACATTCTTAAAATAATAAATAAAAATCAACAGAAGCATATGATCTTTTGAATACTTTTTCCTATTCGGAGGTGGTAAAAGCTCATTTTTCGTATAATTATTAATCATTGTTTTAGTCAATAGCTTGTCTTCACTATAACGCTTTGAGGACTTTAATTTCTTATCCATAAAAGTCGTTACCTGATCCATATATAAATCAATATTAGGAATATCATCTGGCATAATATAATTGATGTCTTTTATGCTTTCAATCAAGCCTCTGATATATTTTTCCTTCATCATATCCAACGCAATCACCTCACCATCCCATTATATAGTATCCATTACTATATGTCAAAGCAAAAAATAAATGGATAAAAGGCATTGTTTTGTTTGTTTTACTCTCTTCCAAATTCAGATAATATTAACCCTTTATTACGATCAAGTGCAGTCTTTATACTCCAACTATGAACAAAGAGTAACAATGGATTGCCCTTTAAATCCTTTACCTTCTTCGTATCAGAAGAAACTCCAAGGTTGCTCACATCAATGCCTTTATTCTCAATCCATCGAATGTATTCATATCCCAAAGGCTCCATTCGAATCTCAACACCGTATTCGAATTCTAAGCGAAACTTCAATACATCAAATTGAAGGACACCGACAACACCAACAATAATTTCTTCCATACCTGTATTATATTCTTGAAAGATCTGAATAGCTCCTTCTTGTGCAATCTGAGAAATCCCTTTTAAAAATTGTTTTCTTTTCATGGTATCCACTTGTCGCACTTTTACAAAATGCTCGGGTGCAAAGGTTGGAATGCCCTCATAGGTAAACTTTTTGTCTGGCATACAGAGGGTATCCCCAATTGAGAACATACCAGGGTCAAATACACCAATGATATCTCCTGCATAGGCCTCTTCTACTGTCTTTCTCTCCTGTGCCATTAACTGTTGTGGCTGCGAAAGTCGAATTATCTTACCTCCTTGCACATGATTTACTTCCATTCCAGCTGTAAATTTACCGGAACATATTCTCATAAATGCAATTCGATCACGATGTGCTTTATTCATATTGGCTTGGATCTTAAATACAAAAGCAGAGAACTCATTTTCAATTGGGTCAATGATGCCTTCTGATGATTTTCTTGATAATGGGGACGAAGTCATGGCAAGGAAACGCTTTAGAAAAAGCTCCACTCCAAAATTAGTCAAAGCCGATCCAAAGAAAACCGGTGTCAGCTGTCCACTCAGGACCAAATCCAAATCAAATTCGCTACTAGCACCATCTAAAAGTTCAATTTCCTCGGATAAAATATCGTGATTATCCTTCCCAATCAGAGAATCAAGGCTTGGATCTCCCAATTCTACTTCGATGGTATCCACCTCTTTTTGCCCATTGTTCGCTGCATAAAAACGTGTGATATGCTTAGTGTCTCTATCATAAACCCCTTTAAAATTCTTACCTGATCCAATTGGCCAGTTCATAGGACAGGTACGAATACCCAGTACCGTTTCAATCTCATCTAATAATTCAAAAGTATTTTTCGCTTCACGGTCCAATTTATTAATAAAAGTAAAGATAGGAATATTACGCATCACACATACCTTAAATAATTTCTTAGTTTGTTCTTCAACACCTTTTGAAACATCAATCACCATGACCGCTGAATCTGCTGCCATTAATGTGCGATAAGTATCTTCCGAGAAATCCTGATGTCCTGGTGTATCCAATATATTAATACAATAATTATCATAATTAAACTGCATAACAGAGGACGTAACTGATATACCACGCTGTTTCTCAATTTCCATCCAATCTGAAACTGCATGTCTCTCTGTCTTTTTTCCCTTTACAGAACCTGCAAGGTTAATTGCTCCCCCATATAATAGAAGCTTCTCCGTTAAGGTCGTCTTACCAGCATCGGGATGGGAAATAATTGCAAATGTTCGTCTTTTTTTAATTTCCTTTGTATAATCAATCAAAACAAGTCCTCCAAACTTTTATTTCAAGGTGTTGTATTAAAGATAATTCTCAATACTGTTCCTTAATTCATCGTTTTATTTTCAATATATCTATTAAAATCACTTCATCATATAATATTAAAACAACCTTTGTCAAGGTGTTTACTACTTTCGACTCCAAAAAGTATTTTCATTTTCATAGATATGTGGTATATTGTCCATAGGTTTAAAAAATAAACATACGTTTGCAGTTAGATCAACTGCAATCTACGAATACAAACGACAGGTAGGTACAAAATATGAGCATATATGATACACTAAATCCCGAACAGAAACGAGCGGTGCAACACGACAAAGGTCCTCTTATTATCCTTGCAGGCGCAGGTTCCGGTAAGACAAGAGTACTTACCCACCGGATTGCCTATCTCATTGAGCACCGGGATGTCAACCCTTGGCATATTCTAGCACTTACCTTTACCAATAAAGCTGCAAAGGAAATGCGTGAAAGGGTAGATAAAATTGTAGGCTACGGATCTGAAAATATCTGGGTCAGCACCTTCCATTCCACTTGCGTTCGTATTTTACGTCGCTATATAGATACGCTTGGTTATGATCGAAACTTTACTATCTATGATTCTGATGATCAAAAGACCTTAATGCGCGAAGTGTGTAAATATTTAAGTATTGACACTAAGAATATAAAGGAGCGTAGTCTCTTATCTGCTATTTCAAAGGCAAAGGACGAGTTGATTACTCCAGAAGAATTTTTATTAAATGCAGGGGGAGATCATCAGCAAATCAAATATGCGGAGGCATATGTAGAATATCAAAAACGATTAAGGACCAACAATGCACTTGATTTCGATGATTTAATTGTAAAAACAGTTTATCTCTTCCAGTCAAATCGCGAAGCTCTATCCTACTATCAGAACCGCTTTCGCTATATTATGGTCGATGAATATCAAGATACGAATACGGCACAATTTCGTTTGATTCAGCTACTTTCCACCTCCACGAATGATTATGGTGAGATGGAACACAATCTTTGTGTCGTAGGTGATGATGACCAATCCATATATAAATTTCGAGGAGCAAATATTTATAACATCTTAAACTTTGAAAAATCATATCCAAACGCCGAGGTAATTAAGCTAGAGCAAAACTACCGTTCCACAAAGAGCATTCTAAATGCTGCCAATGAGGTTATTAGCAATAACACTAAGCGGAAAGATAAGGCCTTATGGACGGAAAATGAAGAGGGCGAGCTTGTTCAATTTACCCAGTTTGATACGGACTTTGAGGAAACTGATGCCATTACGAATGAAATCAAAAGAACCGTAGCTAGTGGTGATGTGAACTATAATGACTTTGCTATTCTCTACCGAACCAATGCCCAATCTCGATTATTCGAAGAAAAATTAGTGAATAAGAATATTCCATATAAAATAATCGGTAGTGTAAACTTTTATGCACGTAAGGAAATCAAGGACATATTATCTTATCTTAAAACCATTGATAATGGACTAGACGGTATCGCTGTAAAGCGTATCATAAATATTCCTCGACGTGGCATAGGCTTAGCGACGATTGACAAGGTAAATGATTTTGCGATAGAGCATGACCTTAGCTTTTATGAATCTCTCACACGGGCAGAATATATCCCTAGTCTAGGTCGCACTGCTGCGAAAATTACACCTTTTGTCAGCTTGATTGAAGGCCTAAAAGCCAGAATTCGTTCCGAGAGTTATTCCTTAAGGGAAATAATTGACGATATCTTAGATGCTACCGGATATTTAAGAGAATTAGAGGAAGAGAACTCAGAAGATTCTCTTGACCGAATTGGAAATATCAATGAGCTCGTCAGTAAATTAGTTGCTTATGAAGAAAGTGCTTCTGAACAACCTACCTTAAGTGGGTTCTTAGAAGAGGTCGCTTTGGTTTCAGATTTAGATAATCTCAATGAAAGTGCAGATTATGTCGTTCTTATGACATTACATAGTGCCAAAGGTCTTGAGTTTCCCTATGTGTATCTTTCTGGTATGGAAGATGGTATCTTCCCAGGTTTTATGTCCATCCACGCCGATAATCCCATTGAAGAGATTGAGGAGGAGCGTCGTCTTTGTTATGTAGGTATCACCCGAGCGATGAAACAACTTTCTTTAAGTGCAGCCAAGCAGCGTATGATCCATGGCGAAACACAATATAATAAACCGTCTCGCTTTATTAATGAGATTCCAAGATACTTATTAAAAATGAATGTCCCTGTCAGTAAAACCGCTCCTAAGTCTTTTACTTTTAAAGAAGATGATCTCTCCTTTACTAGCAACAAATCCTTTGATTTCGAAAAGACGCCCGGAACTGGCACCTATCAACAATCACAGGCTTCCTACAAACCATATGTAACCGCTGCACCAAAACAAATTGCAGGAGTCAGCATGGGCACCTTAGATTATGGTGTTGGAGATGCTGTTAAGCACATTAAATTTGGAACAGGACTAGTAACCGATATCACGATGGGAGGCAAAGATTATGAGGTAACTGTTGACTTCCCAACTTATGGTACGAAGAAGCTTCTTTCCTCCTTTGCAAAACTAATAAAAATTGATTAAATAAAATTTACATATTTTGAATAAAACGTTTAATCTTTTGATAAAATATAGTAATACAATCCAATTTGTGATATAATAACAATATAATTATTTTAACACAAGTGAGTTGGAAACCCAATTCACTTGTCATGAATCGAGAAAGGAAGTGTTATCATGGGTAGTAAAATTGAAGAACTTCTTAGTGCTGTAAAATTAGGAGAACTCATTCATAAGAAAGATCCAGTAGAAGAAAAGAAACACACCCTTATTTGTGTGCTAGCTATTATTGGTGCTGTAGCTGCTATTGCAGGAATTGCTTATGCGGTCTATAAGTATATGACACCTGATTATCTTGAAGATTTTGAAGACGATTTTGATGAGTATGAAGATGACTCAGAAGGCGAAGCATCAAATGCTTCAAACACAGAAGACTAATTAAGACATAACATGACAAAAAAGAGACTGCACAAAACAACTCGGAAATTTCACGAGAATAATTGTTTTGTAGCAGCCTCTTTCTATTTCCCGTATTACTTATTGAATGCTTTCTTAGCGAATTCTGTATTTATTATTTCATTATAATCAACTCGCTTTGATAATTCTCCCGCAGAATCTAGAATATCTTGTAATAAATCAAAGCTTTCCTGTTCAAATAGTAAGCTTTCCTTCCAAGTATCCTGTTCATAATATCTAGTTACAATCTTTACGAGCGTATCTTTATCGGTCTCCGCAAATTGTGGTGCTATAACAGCTGCAATTTCCTTCGGTGTATGCGTTGCAACATAGTCCATCCCTTTTTGAATTGCATTTGTAAAACCTTGAATGATTTCAGGATTCTTTTTCAAGTAGCTCTTCCTTACAGCGTATGCAGTATAAGGAACTTTGCCACTTTCTACACCAAGAGATGCAACTACCTTACCAGTTCCCTCTAATTCCAATGCAGTTGCCGCCGGTTCAAATTCAATTGTATAGTCGCCCGTGTTAGATGCAAATGCCTGTGCTGTTAAACCAAAATCAATATTCTGTATGATTGTTAAGTCTGTCTTTGGGTTGATCCCCTGTTTCTTTAAGATATACTCAAATACCATCTGTGGCATACCGCCTGCCCTACCACCTATTACAGTTTTTCCCTTGACATTACCCCAGGCAAATTCTTCATTTTTGTTCTTTGATACCAGAAAATTACCTGCTCGTTGGGTAAGCTGTGCAAAGTTAATGACATAGTCTTCTGCTCCCTCGTTATAGACATAGATAGAGGCTTCCGCACCCATGAATCCGATATCACAATCACCGGATAGCACCGCAGTCATCGTTTTATCTGCACCAAGTCCGTTCACAAGATCTACCTTGAGTCCTTCGTCCTTAAAATAGTCTTTTTCAAAAGCTACATACATTGGTGCATAAAAAATCGAATGTGCAACCTCATTTAGTGTGATTTTCGTCAGATCTCCACTGCTCTTACAGCCTGTAAGCAAGGATGCCATCAGTACTACAACAGCAAGTACGCATAAAAACTTTTTCATCATCCTGAACCTCCCAGAAAATACTATTACCATAATTAATATATCACTGGTTGGGTGCAATTGTGCCTGTATATGACTCTTTATTCAATCCTTGCTTCCAATATTAGATATCAATTATAATATAATCTATATTTTTAAACAAAAGTGAGGAATCTTATCATTTTCCAGGATAAGATTCCTCACTTTGTTTAGATTAACCTATTCTTATTATAATCATATTTTAGAATTTACTGTGGTTTATTACCAAGTGTTACAGTCAATTCTTTCTCGACATATGCTCCATTTTCCGAGACGTTAATCACTAGTGTGACTTTCTCGCCTGCTTTCGAATAAGAAAGAATACTAATTAAATCATCAATCGTTTCTACTGTCTTATCATCTATTCCTACAATAATACTACCTTTTTGTAATCCTGCATTTGCTACAGGTGATTCCTCTACCACATCATTAACATAGACACCAATTGGCATCTGGAACCGTTCCGAATGTGCCTGGGTTACATTCTGCGCCGTTGAAATATTAATTCCTAGAAAGCCTTGTTCTGATGCAGTAAGCGTTTCCCTATTCATAAGTTCATTAATAATTGGTATCGCTTCTGAGATTGGAATAGCATAGCCCATTCCTTCTACTTCTGCCGATGCATATTTGACTGAATTAATACCTATTACTTCACCTTGTGCATTGAGAAGTGCACCTCCACTGTTGCCGGGATTAATTGCAGCATCGGTCTGCAACAGATTCATTGTTACATTGTCTATCGTTACTTCTCTGTCTAAAGCACTAATATATCCAACTGTTACCGATTGCCCATAACCAAGAGCGTTCCCAATGGCAATTGACATCTGACCTGCCTTTAAATCATCTGAACTACCAAGGGTAGCAATCTTTATGGAGGAGGCTGTCTCTTCGGATAATTGATCCAAAGGTACTGATACCACTGCTAAATCAGAATTACTTTCTGTACCCTTTATTGTAGCTGTTGCTTTCGTTTCATCTGAAAATACTATTTCTACATTTTGTGCTCCATTAACAACATGATTATTTGTTACGATTAAGATCTCTGATCCGATTTGCCCTACGATAATACCCGAGCCACTACCGGCTACCTCTTGATTAAATTCTCTACCAAACATATCAGAATCTGTTACCGTTGCTGAAGAGTTAATTGCTACAATCGCTGGCATAACACTTTCTACAACACCTGAAACATCACTAATTATATTATCCTTCACTGAGTCTACCGTAACTGCAGTCTTACCATCTTCACCTTTCGCATCGCTTAAAAGTCCATCTAAAGTTTGTATTTCATTCGCTTTATCCTCAGCTTTTTCCACAGCTTTTTCGTTTATTGTATCTTGGCGATTGGTAAGATAAGAATATCCTTGAAAAGATGCTCCTGCAATCATTCCAAAGGCAATTGCAGCTGCAGTTAGCTTTGCAACACTGATGATACCTCGCCCTTTCCTCGGCTTTTTCTCGTTTACATTCGGGTAAATTTCCACTGTATTTTCTTTCTGGTCATACATTTGATTGTATTGTTCACTCAAGCCTAGATATTCATTGGATTGATAATACTTGTTTTCACTATACTCATTTGTATTATCATTTGTATTGCCATTATTATATTCATTGTTAAATTCATTATTATCTTCATTGCGAATTTCATTGTTAAATTCATTATTATCTTCATTGTGAAATTCATTATTAGATTCAGTATTAAATTCATTATCAAATTCATTTTTCATATTTTTTATCTCCTTCCAAAATTTAAATCATGATTAATTTCTAAGTGATGCACATCAACTTTTCTTTTTGATAAGTAAAGTTTAACAGTAAAGTATGTTCACTCTGTGATTAGATTTTGAAAAAATTATGAAGATTGCACAATATTAACTTTTCATACATGGTGTATAGCTTCCTAGTATCTTTAGATCAATTGCCTCTTGATTGATACAATTAAGTGCATTTTTCACTCCAGGATTATCAAGACCTCCTTGGATATCAACAAAAAAGCGATATTCAAAGGTCTTACCCACGATTGGTCTAGACTCTATCTTCGTCATATTCAGATTATTATAAATAAAATGTGATAGCATATGATAAAGGGAACCACTCTTATGAGGTAATGCAAAACAGATGCTTGTGCGTTCTGCTTCTTTTAAGTAGATTCTACGATTGGATATAATAATAAATCTAGTCGCATTATTTCCCTCATTATGAATTAATTCTTTTAATGTTGTCAGTCCAAAATATTCTCCAGCTCTTATGCTTGCAATAGCAGCCTGCGTAATATCCTGCTCTTCAAGTATTCTTCTTGCACTGCCTGCAGTACTGCCACTTTCAATTTGTTTCATATTAGGATGTTGTTTTAAAAACCCAGAGCACTGAAGAAGTCCTTGTGGATGGGAATAAACCTTCTGAATATTCTCAATGGTTGATCCTTTCAGCCCTAATAATGCATGTTCAATCTTTATCACTTTTTCCCCAATAATATAGTTGTCATATTCTGCAAGTAAATCTGAGATATCGGATAAGGTTCCCGTGGAGGTATTCTCAATTGGGAGAACCCCATAATCTGCTTTCCCCTCTTTAATTGACTGCATAACCTCTTGAAATGTCTGCAGTGAAAAGCTAGTAATATCATTAGGAAAATACTCTAACATCGCCTGCTCTGTATATGCTCCCTTTTCGCCATAAAAAACAACCTTCGTTTCTTTACTCGAAGGAATATTCTGGACAGCCTCAAATCCAAAATCTTCATAGTTATCCATCATGGTATATTGCATTCTGCGGCTAATTGACATGATTTGTGAAAACAAATCAACAATTGCCTTTTGATTAAATTCATCGTTCGTAAGTGTTTGAAGTGAAGCCAATTTTTCTTCTTCTCTTGCCTTGTCATACACGCCTATTCCAATACTTTTTTTGTAATCAGCAATCTCTCTTGCAATTTGCATTCTATCTTCAAATAGCTCTACCAACTTATGATCAATTACATCAATTTTTTTCCTGTTTTCCTGCAAATCTATCATCACTTTTACCTACCTTTTCAGACTGAATTACCTCTAAACAGCACTTTTTTCTATATCACACGTAATTACTGCCAATATTATGACTCATTATACTATCATAGTCTTTTGTATGCAATAATTTTATCATCCACATAAGACTTTATTGCTTAATTTCATTTGAAGAGATATAATAAATTACAAAGTAAAACAAATAGAACTACATATTTTTACACTTGGAGGCTCCTATGAAAGTTCAAATTAAAAGAATACTCATTGCACTTATGTTACTTACTGTAGTAACTTTTGTGGCAATATTAATCTATTCGAAAGGTCGAACTTATTTTAATGAAGAGAATGTAATCGGAAATTCAGCCGGCAACCTTTATAATGGTGGACTTTTTTGCGAACAAGGCGGCAAGATTTATTTTAGCAATGATAATGATGATGGTAGCCTTTATGTCATGAATTCTGATTCTTCTAATATAAAGAAGATACATAATGATAAAGTTGCATATATCAATGCAGATGATAACTATCTTTACTATCTTAGAGCGAATAACACCAAAGAGAACAATCCTGGCACTATCTTTATATTTAACAACACTGGCGTCTACCGTCTCAACCACAATGGCTCTCAGATCAAACTAATCTGTAGTAATCCTTGTGGTCTTGTTGCTTTAGGTGGTAACAATCTTTATCTTCAGCGTTATACTGTGGAGGACGGCCTAAAATTATACAGCTATCGGATTGATGGATCCATGGAAGCACTTATTCAAGAGGATGCCATTCTCCCAGCTGCTATCGTAAATAATAAACTCTATTATTCTGGTGTTACAGAGGATCATAACATCAAAATTATGGACTTATCTGATAATAGTATCAGTACACTATCCGAAGGAAATTACGCTCAACCAGTAGTAAATGGCGCATATATTTATTATCTTTCCCAATCAGATAATTACACAATTGGCAGAATGAATCTCGATGGAACCAATCAAGAGACGGTGGTAAGCGAGCGATGTTTCACTTATAATATTACAAATAACGGACAATATCTTTATTATCAGGTAGACGATGGAAAGAATAATGGAATTTGTAGAATGAATCTTGAGACAATGAAATCAGAAACCATATTGGAAGGTAATTATAAGCAGATTCATGTTACAGATAATTATGTATTTTTCAAGGACTATGAGAATACTTCTACGTTTATCATTTCTACCGATGGGGTTGGAAAGCTTAGTACCTTTAGCCCTCCAAACTTAAATGCAAAATAAACTCACAAAAGCTTCCCACGTAACTGCAGTACTGTTTCATTAAGTGCAGGATGCTTTACCCAAGGTGCAATCTCTGAGAGTGGTACAAGAACAAATTCTCGGTTGGTCATCTCTGGGTGAGGTATCGTTAAGCGCTCCGTCTGTATCATCTCGTCATCATAGAATAAAATATCTAAATCAATCGTTCTAGGTCCCCAATGAATCAACCTTTCACGCTTTAAAGCGGTCTCAATCTTTTCAATTAATTCTAAGAGTTCCATAGGTGTTCGTAAGGTTCGAATACAGAGTGCTCCATTAAGGAAATCATCCTGCTCTACACCACCCACTGGCTTTGTTTCAATAAACGAAGAAATACGCTCTATCATACATTCCTCATCCTCATCAAGAAGACGTATTGCTTCCATTAAATTTGTTTGTCTTTCACCTAGATTAGAACCAATGCCAAGATAGACTTTATGCCATCCCCTTTCGACAATAACAGAAACTGTCTCAAGTGGCATATGAATTGGTGCCCAAGGCTTCTTTAATTCTAGTTTGATTTTCTCAATACGCGAATAGGTTTTTAATAAATGCATCGCAAGCCGATCTGCTGTTGTCTCAATCAGTTGAAAATTATGTGCTTTCATAAACGCTTCAATTGTTTTACAAACAAGCGCATAGTTAATGGACTTGGTTAGATCGTCCTCTCTTGCTGCTTCACAAACATCAGTAAATAGTTCTGTCGATACCAAAAACTTCTGTCCCAGAATATTCTCCTCTTTTAAAACGCCATGATAAGCAAACACTTCTAAATTCGATATGGTAATCCGATCCATAATAACCTCCCTATGCATAATTCTTATTATAATATTAGTTTGTAGCATATTGCTGACATGATTTATCTTTTCATTCTAGATCTCTACTATGCAGAATTGCTTCTGCCATCCTTACCGCACGTAGATTTTCCTTCACATCATGAACACGAATAAAATGACAGCCCTTCATCGCTGCAATTACCGAGGTTGCAATTGTTCCTTCCAGACGATTTTCAATTGGCTCATTTAGAGTAAGCCCAATTACCGATTTTCTAGAAGCACCAACAAGCACTGGTAAATCAAACTCCAGCATTTTACCCAGATGTCCCAGCAACATTAAATTCATTTCATACGTCTTCGCAAAGCCTATTCCCGGATCAAGTATCATTTTATCTCTAGCAATCCCTGCTTTCGTCGCTATCTCAATACATTCCTTCATATCCATCACAAAATCTTGATAAAAATTCTGGTAATTTATTGTCTTTCGATTGTGCATGATACAAACTGACGCATCTTGTTCCTTTGCAACACTTGCCATTGCAGAATCATATTTTAAGCCCCAGATATCATTAATAAGATCTGCACCAGCGATGCATGCCGCTCTTGCGACTTTACTTTTATAAGTATCAATTGAAATTGGTATATCCCAGTTCTTTCTAATTGCTTCAATCACTGGTACAATTCGTGAAATCTCTTCCTCATCCGAAATCATCGTATAATTTGGTCTGGTAGATTCTCCACCCACATCAATGATATCAGCACCCTCTTCAATCATACGCTTTACATGCATCATTGCTTTTTCTATTTCATTATGCTCACCACCATCCGAAAAGGAATCCGGTGTCACATTCAATATTCCACAAATGTAGGTTCTTTCCCCAATTGGAAAGTCTTTCTTGCCAATCCTCATATTTTGAATCATACGGTATTCTCCTAACTACATATTAACAATATTATTACTTATTACATTTCAAACAATATGCTTTAATGAATGCTTTATTTGATAAGTTGAAAGAATGTGGCTTGCAATGAAAAATTTTGTTCAAACTCTCCCCTGCAAACATAGGTAACCGTCTTTGTTCCTGGTTTATTAACACCGCGCATCGACATACACAGATGCTCTCCTTCTAACATTACAATTACACCTTTGGGGCATAAAAATCGCATGATATCATCTGCTATCTGCGTCGTTAATTGTTCTTGGATTTGTGGTCTTCTTGCATAGGTTTCAACTGCTCTTGCAAGTTTACTGAGTCCTACTACCTTGCCATCTGGAATATAGGCAATGTGCGCTTTACCAAAGAAAGGAACCAGATGATGTTCACAGACAGAATAGAAAGGAATATCCTTTTCAATTACCATTTCACTTCCCTCTGCCTGAAAGGTAATGCCCAGGTGCTCCGAAGCATCTTGCCCGAGTCCACCAAAGATTTCCTTGCACATTGCACTGATCCGCTTTGGCGTTTCTGCAAGTCCTTCTCTGCTTAGATCCTCACCAATTCCTTCTAAAAATAGCCTTACGGCCTGCTCAATTTTCTCTTCATTCATCATAATTATTGTCTCCCTTTCGCATTCTTAAGGCTCCTACCAAATCCCCAAGATAGGACAATGAGCCAAAGGCAATGATTACGTCTTCTTCTCCTGCCTCTTGATAGGCAAGCTGCACCGCCTGTGCTACATCACCCGCATCTACTACCTGATTGCAATATTGCTTTGCTTCCTGTGCAAGAACTGCAGAGGATAAAGCCCTACTGTTATTTGGAGTCAAGGTGATGATAACTTCTGCAAGTGATGCTGTATGCCGTAATATACTCTTATAATCCTTATCTGCTAACACACCCATTATAAAGATTATCTTACGATTTGTAAAATATAATTTAATTGATTTGTGAAGCGATTTGGCTGCATTCTCATTATGTGCTCCATCAATAATCACAAATGGCTTCTTATCAACAACTTCAAATCGACCGCTCCAACGTGTATTCTCAAGTCCTTTATGAATACACTCCTCCCCGATTGGATATCCAAGTTCCTCTAAGACTCTTGCTACGTGAATGGCAAGAAATGCATTTTTCACTTGATTTTCTCCCAATAACTTAATCAGGTAAGATTGTTCCTTCTCTTCTATTGATGCTAAAAATGTGATCTGTTCCATGGAGTGAAGTATATCTTTTATCTTCGTAAAATCCACCATCGTAAATGGTGCCCCACTCTCTAAGCTAGCTTGTCTTAATACACTTGTTACTTCAGGTTCCTGTTTATACGATATTACCGGAGAACCCTTCTTAATAATCCCTGCCTTTTCCCTGGCAATCAGTTCTAATGTATCACCTAAAATCTGCATATGATCCATACTAATTGAGGTAATAACAGAGCAGACCGGATGCTTTATAACATTGGTTGCATCAAGTCTTCCGCCAAGTCCTACTTCTAGGATAACGAAATCGACCTGTTCCCATTTCAAATATAGCATGGTCATTGCCGTCTCAATCTCAAAAGAAGTTGGATGAGCAAAGCCCTCCACTACCATTGCTTCACAGGCAGGCATAATCAGTGCTATCGTATCACTGACGCCTTTCTCTGTGATATTATCAGTTTCTATGATTAAATCACGGTTTTCAACACTTTGGTTCCTTGAAACAGTATGATAAAATGTGCAATCATCCACTATTTTTTGCTTGTTACATTGAGCTGATACACATGATTTCACAATTTGTATCCGTTCCAGATATGAAAATACCGCTGGAGAGATGTATCTTCCCACCCGATATCCCGCGGTAGCCAAAATAGTAGCAAGAAAGGCACAGGTTGATCCCTTGCCATTTGTTCCTGCTACATGGATTATTGTCAATTCCTCTTGCGGATTACCTAAACGCTTTAATAACTCAGTAATGGTCTCTAAGCCAGGAACGCATCCGTACTGATTTGATTTACTAATAAACTGTCTTGCTTCTTGATACATCATACTTCATATCTCCAAAAAAACTTTGTAATTGTAGTAGTTAATAAAATACACTTAATCTTTGGTTAAACTGCATCTATTATATCATATTATTTATCATTTAAAACTTGAAATATAAAAAACTTTAAATAATACGACTCCTCTGCCGCCCAGAGAATTGGATGATCCGCAGATTGTGTACGATATTCCACCTGACGAATTCTTTTCTTTACATTCTTCGCCGCTTGCCCAATGGTCTCTGCGAACAAATCAGGAGTCATAAAATGCGAGCAGGAGCAGGTAGCAAGAAAACCACCGTCATTTACTAGCTTCATTGCACGTAAATTGATTTCTCGATATCCTTTGATTGCATTTTTAACAGAATTTCTTGATTTTGTAAATGCAGGTGGATCGAGAATCACAACATCAAACTTCTCTCCCTTTTGTTCTAGCTCAGGTAGCAAATCAAAGACATCTGCACAAAGGAACTTCACTTTCTCGGATAATCCATTGAGTGCGGAATTCTCCATCGCTTGTTCCACCGCAAGTTCAGAGGAATCCACCCCTAGCACTTCCTTTGCTCCATTAATCCCTGCATTTAACGCAAAGGAGCCTGTATGCGTAAAGCAATCAAGCACTTTTGCACCTTTGCAGAGCTTTCCGATTGCAGCACGGTTATATTTTTGGTCTAAGAAGAAACCTGTCTTTTGGCCTTCTGCAACATCCACCAAATATTTCACTCCATTTTCAACAATCTCTACCTTTGTATCAAAAGGTTCTCCAATAAAGCCCTTAACACGTTCCATTCCTTCATTGCTTCTTACCTTTGCATCGCTTCTTTCATACACACCACGGATGATAATTCCATCTTCCGCTAATGCTTCACCTAAAAGCTTTATAATTGTAAGTTTCATTCGATCAATTCCAAGTGCTAAGGATTGCACCACTAACACATCGGCAAATTTATCGATGACTAGTCCTGGTAAGAAGTCTGCTTCTCCAAAGATTAAACGGCAGCTACTCGTATCCACAGTCGTTTTACGGTATTCCCATGCATCTCTTACTCTCATTTTCAAAAAGCCATCATCAATATCCTGACCCTTGACACGTGACATGATGCGTACTGTAATTGTTGATTGCGTATTGATAAATCCACAGCCCATATAATAATCATCAAAATCATGCACAAAAACCAAATCACCATTCTCATAATCTCCTGTGATATTCTCGATCTCATTATCATAAACCCAAGCGCCACCGCTTTTTAAGGTTCTTCCCTGTCCTTTTTTTAATTTAACTACTGCCTTTAAATCACTCATATGTTATTATATCCTCCCGATATTATAAAATTATAGTACTAGTTACAATAATTCACAGCGTTATAGTAATAGTTACATTGTTTAATGACGTTATAGTAGTAGATACAATACTTCACAGCGTTATTGTACTAGTTACAATATTTCACAGCGTTATAGTAATAGTTACATTGTTTAATGACGTTATAGTAGTAGATACAATATTTCACAGCGTTATTGTACTAGTTACAATATTTCACAGCGTTATAGTAATAGTTACATTATTTCACAGCGTTATAGTAATAGTTACATTATTTCACAGCGTTATAGTACTAGCTACATTATTTCTAGCATTATAGAACTACTATGTTATTTAGTTAAAATATGCAGAATCCACTTTATTCCTACTTACAACCAACAGGTTCAAGCCTATCGCTATGATATGCTATGAAATGTAGGACTCATTGATTAGTTAATTTATACCCTAATTTTATTGGTATATTCTCTAATTACTGCAACGGAATTTTTAAATTTTTTCATTTCTTCTTCTGTCATATGCACTTCAACAATATCTTTTACACCACTACGGTTTAATATAACAGGAACCCCACAGAAAACATCTGACTCTCCATATTCACCTTCAAGAAGTGTAGATACTGGTATAATCTTATTCTCATCATTCAAGATGGCCTTGATAATCCCAGCTACGGTAGTCGCGATGCCATAACAGGTCGTACCCTTTACTTCCAAAATATCAAATCCAACTCTTGTCACCCTTCGAACAATCTCATCCAGATTTACATCATCAAATTCTCTATTATCTTCGAGTATATCGATAAATCGTTTCCCACCTACTGTCACAAGGGACCACGGGCACATTTGGCTATCTCCATGTTCACCCATCGTATATGCCTGAACACTTCTTGGGTCAACATTAATTAACTCTCCAATAAAGTACTTGAGTCTCGCGGAATCCATTGATGTTCCGGTTCCAATTACTTGATTCTTCGGCAATCCGGAAAGTTTATACACATAATATGCTATCATATCTACCGGGTTTGAAACCACGATAAAATGTCCACTAAAACCGCTTTTCATAATAGGCTCAACGATAGATTTTACTATATTAGCAGAAAGCTCTATCGTATCTAGTCTAGTTTGCCCAACCTTTGGCGGAGCACCAGCGGTAATAACAATAATATCAGCATCACTACAATCCGAATAATCACCCTCCATCACTTTAACATTGCGGTTCAAATATTCTACGCAGTGACATAAATCCATAACCTCACCATGGGCTTTATTTTTATTAATGTCTATAATCATTACTTCATCACATACGCCCTGGGTAATTAAACTAAACGCGGTAGAAGAACCTACGAGTCCTGCACCTACGATTACAACTTTACTACGATTAATTGTCATATGATCCTCCATGCCTTCTATTGGCTCTCTTTGAAACGAAATGAGGCTGACTCGTAAGAGATTCAGCCCCATTTACAATACACTATTTTTTAAAAATATACAACTTACTAAAGAAATAATTCATAATAATTACAATGACTGCTAGGGCTGCCTTGACTAAAAGATTTTGAAAACCCAGGAGCACAACAAATAGTAACATTCCTAGTTCCTCTATCACAAAAGATAATACTCTTGCTCCAAAGAACTTTGCTACCTTTGCTACTTCCTCTTTTGCGCTTACTTTTCCCGATAAAAAAACAATCTTATTGTTGACTAAGTAAGCAAAGATAACTGCTACCACCCAAGCAATTGCATTCGAAGTAAGATCAGGAATGGCCAAGATATTGCATAACACATGAAAACTCACAAAATTAATAATTGTAGTTAGTACTCCTGCAATGCCATAGGTTATTGTTTCTCGATTTACTACTTTTTTAAATAATTTTAGATATTTTTCTTTATACATGATAGCCTCCAAAAAACCCCGTCTAGTGGATCATTATTTTAATCTAGTGGAAATAAATTACGTCTTAATAAGGTTATTGTTGACTCACCCACGTTATGATTTGTATCGGCTGCAGTTATCGTTATTTCTCGGCTGTTAATCTCCTTCATGAGTGCCATAGGAAGATATAACACATACTTGCCATTTGCAACCCTGCCCGTTAGGGGAGCAGCAATTTCTGTCTCTTTCCCATCCACAATAGAAATCGAATATAGGAGTACATTCCCGAAAGATCCATTCACAATACTATTTAAAATACCAAGACTGTCTTTTGTTTTAACATCAATCAAAACATTTGTACTAGCCATTGTAACATCAAATTCTAGTCTCAACGCTTCTTCCGTACTTAAATTGTCGTCATCTGTATCAAGCTTTAAGTAATCGATATCTGCGTAGATATATTTTTCCGTTCCAATCGGTTTAGGATCTATCACAGTTATAACCGGCTTTTGTATGTCACCGATCAAAGTCACCTCTGTAGAATCAATATTTTTAGTAACATTCTCTGCTGTTATTATTAGTTTATTTGATGCACTTAAATCACTGATTGGAATCTTAATTGCATAAGTTCCAATTGCTATTTTCTTCTCTACGTTATCAATCAAAATTGGAGTCGCTGACACTTCGTTAGATTCATTCACCTTAAAGACTTTTTTATTCCAGTCATTGGAGATAAGACCGTCCCATGTAATCGACAAATCCATGTTCGTTGAACTCTCACTAACCTTAAAAGTTAATATAAATTCTGTTTTACCCTCCATGTCCACGGTAATGGATTGACTAAAGTTCGGTGCAATATCAGGTTCAGGACTTACAATACTAATATTTAATATTGGTCGTTTCGCTGCTTGGTGCGTTGCAATTATTGTATTCACGAATAATTTCATCTCATCATCGTAATCATCATTATCATTTGCACGTGCATTCGCATTCCCCAAATGAATACCTGAGTAGTAGACCCACCCCTTACTGAATAAATAGTAGTTATTTGTAACATCATTTGGTGAGGAACTATACATACCCTGATAAAGCGTATCGCTGGTAACTGTTCCGCTTACTAGCCCAGCACCTCTTACTACCGGACTTTTAGAATCGGACAAGCAATACCATCCAATTAACGGTTGACTTTGCGTACGATTGAAATCAATTGTGGTATCTTCAGAATATGAATTATCTGCTGTTTTAATCGCATTACCTATTTTATATGGATATTGTGTAATAATTCCCTCATTTGTCTTTGTTACATAGGTGGATAAATACGTATTGGGTAAATTTAAACCACCATTGGAAAGTAAATTATTATAGATATATAACTGCCCACCTGATGCACTTTGGTTTAATCGATTATACGTATCATTTGCTTTAAAACTATAATTTATTGTGTCTCTAAAAAAGTTTGAACTACGATCAAAGTTAATTGTACCTTTGGTGAAGATAACTCCAAGATGCTTTTCAATTTCACTTTTAATATTCGTTACTGCTCCTTTGGCATCCGAAATCGGTGTATCCTGATTATCTAATATTAATACATGATAATTTGATAATTGATTTGAAAATGGTTGTGTTATAAATAGATTTTCAAATTCTGAAACTGTTATTGTATCAAAATGTAAATTATAATCTTTTAAAATATTTCCCATTGTATATTCATAAATACGGCTGGCTGAATCACTCACCTTATTTTCAAGGTTATATGACGAAGCATCTTTTATTATTTGTAGGACATTTATATCCTGCTTTTTCGTGAAAGCTGTATAGCCAGTGACTTCACTCCGTATATTTAAATTATCATTTCTTACTACTTCGACTTTCCACTGATAAGCACCATTCAGATTTTTCATATTATATTTATATATATATTTGATGTATTTGCTTTCTTTTATATTCTCCCATGACGATCCAGTACCACTCAAAATTAATGGCAGTTTTTCTAAGGAAGTAAATAAACCATCCCCATTCGTATCAAGATACAAAGAAGCATTATACGTTTTACTACTAGGTAATATTCCCCTTGGAAGTAATTCAAATTCAATTACCAAAGACTTGGTTACTGGATCTACATAGACATAATTTGTGTCTGCATCCTCACTTATTAAAGGTTTTTCTAATCGTATTTTAGGTTGAATAACATTTAAACCATCACCGAGTAGAGAGTAAAATAACATGGTTTGAATTAATGCTTCATCAAAAGTTTTATTTTTTGGTAAATCTTTTATTAAATTCTTATATTTACTCTTGTTCTCACTAATAAATGTATATAAATTTGTATTATTTTTTCCTACATTTGTTAAATTGTATATGCTTTCTTGTAGGACAATAGGATATCCAGCATCTAAAAACGATTTGAGTTCAGACTTTTTCAGCGATGTAAGATCATTTCCTGTATACCGTTCGGTTTTTGAAGTATTAATTAAATCACCTATACTAAAATAAATAGTATTGTTCATAGAGGTGGATGTTTTTGTGGTTTTATTATCATTGAAAATGGTAGTTGGTGGGGTAGCTGTATTAAAATTAAACCTACCACTTCCAGACCCCATATAAATCATATCATAATGCGTATTAATATCTTCTAAACTAGAATTAAACTGGACACTTGTCATATTTACAATCTGGAATTTATATCCATCAAGTATGGTGCGTATATTCGCTTCAGAAGTTATAAAATCTGCAGTTGGTTGTATGTTTAATACACTAATATACGTTCTCAAATTACTTCCAAGGTTTCCATCCTCTCCCTCGGAATCGCCTCCCTCGCCACCAGTGTTTCCATATCCATTTCCACTGTTTGTAATTATTTTAATAATATCCGCTCTGGAATACGGCTCTTTAACTAAAAAAACGTTTCCTGAAAAGATTTCCTGACCTCCTAGAACATATACATTATCGTTCAGTCCAGTTGGACTAGTCATGTTAAAATTAGGTATATATTTTTTAACATCAGCATCCGTGGCATAGCGAATTAATGTTTCACTTTCATTTAATCCAAACGGAATAAAGGTAAATTTATTCCAATACAATGCTTTATTTTCAGCATAAGCTTGGAGATAAGCTTCATTCTCAGTACCATCAGCATTTTTTGGCTGCGCTGGATGGTCATTTCGCACATAGCTACCCGTTGTTCCAGTTAAGTTAAAATCACAATCCTTTTCGATTATCTTGTAAGGATTTGTGCTGTCAGGATCCATAAAAGTATTATAGAAATCCTGTGTATCTCTTTGGTATAGCATAATGTATAGTTTCGCCAAATTATTTACTGAAGCATTATTTGTTTTTTCACTAATCCAAACATCAGTTACTGTTACTGGTTTTCGGTAATCTATAAAATAATCTGCCGATCCGTCTTTAGGAGGGTCCATTGCATACTGATAATAAACACTATCTATTACAATTGCAGCTCGATTGCAATTAATACCTGCCACTCGTTCAAAAATAGCTACTACACTCGGCCAACTTAAGTCGTGATAAACAAAACTTAAAGGTTTCCCAGTGTTATAATATTTTTGATCACTTGGAAGATTAAGTCCCACCTGATTATACAATTCATACAATTGAACATATTCATTATGCTTTGATTGATTGATATAAATCATGTCAGCATGTTCAATATATTCTGGATGCTCATTTACCTCTTCTGGTGTGGCCGTTATAACTTTTACTGAATAATCCTTTGCATCAAGTCCGTCAATTCCAAGGGTATATCGTTTCAACCATTCATTATTTACTAATTCAACGGTGTATTTAAATTTATAATTTTTACTTATTTTTTGTCCATGTATCCATAGGTTATCTCCATCAAGATAGTATTTTTTCGTATCGTATTGACTATTCGGACTAGTCTCACTTTGAATCCATTGATAAGTTCCACCCCAATATTGTTCATATTGAAATGAATAAGGTATTTGAATATAGTTGCCATTATTTTCACCTGCAGATTGATAGGTCACACTCCAAGAATTGGTACCGGAATTGTCATCAACAATTTCGTAATTAGCTAACATATAATAGGCATTCGTTGTACTACCTGATTTTGTAAAACGTACATCATATGTTCCATTACCCTTATTTAGAATAAACGTACTTGTATCACAGTCATATATATAATCACCTGTACCATCTGTATTCTCCGTTACACAGCTAACATTATAAGGAATAGTCGTACTATATAAGGAATCACCCGAGGTTTTCCCTTTTACAAAATAGGCTTTTACATTCAATAAATTAGTTCTTATCTGTCCCGTAGTCACGTTATAATAATCTTGGCTCTCTTCTACAAGCACTGCTTTGTAATTACCAGCATTCGCAGCAACTCGTACATAACTTGGTGTATTCGATTTAGAATATTTACCTGCGCCACCTTCTTTTGTATCTTTAAAATACCCATTTTGAGTAACCGTAGTAGCCCCAGTTTTATTAAAACCTTCTTCCTCTGGTTTCATAAACTCATCAACATAGGAAGGGTATATAGATATTTCATTACCCACTATCCCTGTTACTTTACCTATCATATCCCAAGGTATTAATTCCTTATCAATTGGTTCCTGTCCACCAACTAAATAACCAATTTCGCCCATGCCTTTATAGGGTACAATCTCAAGTACTGTAAAAATCCCATCCGAACTACCGGAACCACCTCCTGGGCTATCTATAACTGTCTCAGACCATTCCGCTTCATCTGCAGCTTCAATCGTAGAGTTAAACAAATGAAAGCTATCCATCAATATAGGTAGCAGAATCGAATAGGATAAAATTATTATAATCAGTATAAAACTTTTGATGATTTTCTTCAAATCAGCACCTCCTATATCTTCGTAGTCTCTTTTGTTATGCATTTCGCAGTCTTGCTTTCTTAGTTACCGAATATTCTTCTCCACCTAAGGATAACGTTAGTTTTAAGGTAACAAAGTCAACCTTCCCCGTACTATTGTTAATTTCGATTTCAAAATTATCAACATATTCCGCTAATAAATTGAGAGCATCGTTGACGTCATCAGCAGCAATTGTCTTTGCCCCTGCTTCGGAAGTTTTCTGAGTCAAATATAGTTTATCATTCTTATGTATTACGATATAGAATTCTGTGTCACTTATTTTAATGATATACCTTATCTTCTCATTTTCACCTATTGTTGTAACATAAATATCCATTGCCTCTAAAGCCAGATTGTTTAATTGGTTTATCGTTGTCTGTGCTTCCATTTGCAAATTTACTTCATCATTGGCACGGCGAAAGCCTTTTGTAGCTCCATTGATAAAGGATACAATCATCAGCATAACAATCGTCGATATTGCAATGGAGATGACAAGCTCGATTAATGTCATGCCCTTATTATCTATTCGTGATTGCATTCCAAACCACCCCATTTACTCAATATAATGCTTCCCAGTTGTCTCTACAAGTCGTATGGATTTGGACTGACTGGAAGTAGCTACTCTTATTGCAATTATCTTGCCTAAGCTGTTTGCCTTAAAGCCTCCAGTTTCTTTTATAAAAGATATCTCCATTTTATCCACTGCATTTACTATCGTCAAATCATCAGAAATCAAATATTCCTTCACTGTTACTTCACCGCTTAATATCATTTGAAATGTAATAGTACCATCTTTTAAATCTAGCTTCTTACTAGAGACAATATCTCTTGTATCTCCTGTTTTAACATAACAATAATATTTGCCATCTTCTTCTTCAATTACAAAGTAATATGTTTGATTCTTACTCATATTCTCTACCCGAACCGCATTGAGCATTGAATTAATTTGCTCTGTGGTACTTTTAACACTAACGCCGCTTAAACTGCGAACACCATACATCGCTCCGCCTGCCAACACACCTATAATTACCATCACAACAATCAGTTCAATTAGTGTGACTCCTCGATTATCTTTCATTTAATATAATCAATCCTTCCGTAATAATTATCTTCCGATAATTACTTCTATTAATCCTTTCTCCAGTTTTCATAGGAAATCATACTTGATAACCCTATAAAAGTAGAAGGTGCCTCTAACGAAAAGTTGATTGACCCACCTGTATTTTTAATAATCTCGCTTAGGATATCTCCTTCTTTACTAAATATATCAGAGATATATGTTGAATCTGTTTCTATCCTACAGTTCTCACCAAGCGTTATGTTATTACCTGCTATAATTTGTCCATGAACTTTTACATTATCATTTACATCAACATTACCTAATTTTCCACTTTCTCCAACAGAAATTACTAATCCTCTTATGATAGCATTCTTACCAATGGTGATATTACCAGAAGCAATTAGAATACCACTTAAAGTCGCACCATCTTGTATTATAACATCTCCATCTATAATAACAAATGATTTTTTAGTATCGTCAGCTAAGGTAGTAAATGAATACGCTTCTGTCGGATTAACTTTAACTGCATCTAACACAAATTCCTCTGTATTACGAACAGAATATACTCCCATAACAACCCTACTAACTCCACCGCTTACGAGATAGGAGTCCGTTACCATATCATCTTCTCCGTATACCGTCGTAGTATCCTCTATTGACAATAAATGCGTCATATTAGAATATAACTTTTCCAATTGACTCACCGCCTTGTTCTGCAATCCAGTACTAAAATAAGTATCCTCCGTTAAGCTATGCGACGCTACTAAAGTATCTAGTTCTTGATCATTCATTAAGTTATATGTCGTATCTAAACTCATACCGGGAGTCCTAATTACTTTTTTATTTACTATATCATAGGACATTAAATTCCCGACTGCTTTGATTTTATCTGTACTTGGAAGTATAACATTTCCCAAGGTAAATGGCTCCATATATGATAGTTCCTCTGGTCTTTCCGTCATGAATTTCCCAAGAAAAGCGTCTGCTCGTTTTCCACTGGCAAAATTCAAATAGTAATAACGAAGCGTTGACGCCGGTCCGCCCTCACTAATTTGCTTTGCCGCAATTTTATAACGGTCAGTGGGCGTGGCTGGTACATAGGTAGCATAATCAATTGTATTATCCTCTATCGTTACCATAAAATCTATATTAGGAACTCCTAAATCAACATCCTTCTGCGTTACAGGATTATGTGAAATATTTTTAATATACTCGCCTGGTAATAAATAAGCACGCTGATTGCTTTTAAATGCTAGTGATTCTCCGGTTAAAATATCTGTTGTTACAGCAGAGGAAGGCGTCGTCAATATATCATCCTCTACCGATACATGTGCACGTCCTGCTAATAGAAGTGTGGAGAGTCCGGAGAGATTTAAGCTTGATCCTGATCCGTTCACCATGATTGCACTGCCTTTTGCAGAATGTGTTGACGTATATCCAATATATGAACCCTCAATCGTAACGTTGCTATTGTGTCCCTCCAATACCAAATCATCCTTAACGATACAGATTCCTTTGATATTTAGGATTGGATTCGAAGTAGATGCAACAAGAAAAGACTTCGTAGTCATAGTAGCCAAATTATCAGCCCATATCACTGGCTTTATTGTTGATGCAGGTGTATCAATGGTAAGCTTACCCTTATCATATACCGTGATGTCACCCCTTGTTACAATGTTTTTACCGTCGATTACCAGCTCATTGAGACCACTATCACTCTCAACTGTAATACCTCCATCACCGGCATACACATTACCTTTAATACTGGTACTTAAACCTAAATCATTTCCACCCTTCGCCGTAATCCCGGCATCTGCAATTAGAGCATATTGTTCAAAAGGTTGGTTCATCTGGGTCTGCTTTGATACATTTTTCCCTGCAACAGTAAAGGCAGGAATAGTAATTCGTATATCAGAAGTAATTGATGTCTCATATCCAAGATTAACATATGTAATTTTTATATTTTTAATTAGAATAGAATTGATTTCTTTTTTTAATTCTCCAATGACAACTAGATAATCTGACGTTGATATATACTTTTGAAACTCAACTAATTTTGATGAAAAGTTATCACCTGTATTGATAATTTCAACATCCGTTAAAGTTCCAGTATCACCGAGTTTTTTAATTATATCTAAAATAACTAAATTCTGAATCTTTGTATTTTGTTCTTCCACTGACATTAACGTAAAACTTGCATAGGACGGTAATACAGTATTCTCATAGATTGTTTTAATTGTTTCAGCCGTAAGCTCTTGAACTCCTACTCTGATTTCCTCCATTGCAATCTCGCAAGAGTAGAAATTCTCCTTTGATTTGCTCTCAATCATTTTCATTTGAAAATTGGTAGCAGAAACGGAAAGCATCAAGGAACCAAGGATGCCAATGAATGCGATACATACGATCACCAAAAGCAGTGTTGATCCACTATTATTCAGTTTATTTCGTAATTTTCTCATCGGCTAACTCCTTTTCCTACTCTTCCCTTGTAGATTTCAGGGTAAAGAGTTCATCTCGCGCTTGATACTTATTCTCCAGCCCACCCACCATATATTCATAGACCTGAATCGTTATTGCATAGATTCTATTCTTTACTGTTGCATTAACAATATGTTTCTTAACATTATCAATTTCAATACCATTAATTACCTGTTTTATATTAGTCAAATCTGTAAATACAGTAAATTTATCTAGATCAGAAGTTCTCAAAATTGTAATAAATGGATCTATTGATAGACCATCCTCTTGTTCTGAAACGTAGAAATTAATTGGACTAGGATCCGAACTAATGTTATCAATTTTTATATTATCGCGGTTTAAAACGTCACTCTGATAAATAGAGGGTTTATAAAACAAGTATATATTATCTAATGCTATCGTATATTTCGTCTGCGCTATATCATAGTCTAAATTCTTTTCAATACCACTCAAGTTACATTGATAATTAATTTTATAGGATAGCTCTGTGTAATTTTTACTATCTATTATGTATTTGTTAACTACTATCTTCATTGTCTTTGTAATTAACGGAATCAAACTATTGATATCAAAGTAAGTTGAATAATTGGAAGGATTAAATACTGGTTCTGTTGGCTTAGCTGGCAGTACTACCGCTTTATTAATCACAGCATTTTGATAATCTATTTGCCATTGCGTTTGCTCATTTAGATAATCCTGATATATAGTTGAATACCATTTTTCATAGGCATAGTCCTCTCCCAAACTTGAGAGAGCTACTTGGTCTAAATTATTAAAGTCTACTCCAGATGATATCTTAAGGGCACCCGTATTCTCATTGATCCAAATATCGGAGAATAACATCCCATTTGTTTTCTCATCCAGGTTAATAATATCTGGCATCGGATAATCATTCATTAAAGATCCACCGCTTGATACCATATCTTTATAGGGCAGTGCATCCATTGTAATCAAAACATCATAATCCTTACCATCTTCTTTTACGCCGTTAATTCCGAAATAATAAGTATCCTTCTTTTCTTCTTCTGTACTTACCGGATATTCACTGTAAACTCCAGTATTCAATTGAAGACGCATTACATCATCGGCTGCTATAGAATTACCATTCACATCTATTCCTTCTATAATACTAAAAGGTGCGGCTACACTAGAAGAATTAAACTGTTTTAAAGTCTCCTCCATATTGAGAGACTTCAATCCCTCCATAATATTCGCCGCTAGATTACTTCTCTTTTGTATTGCTTCTGCTTCCCGATTCATCTTCATTGCGTTAAAGAAATTATTCATGAGCGGTACGGCTATAATTGCTAAAACAACAATACTAACTAATAGCTCAATCAAAGAAAAGCCTTGATTATTTCGTTTTATCTTTTTTGAAGGATCTAGGTTTCTTTTCTTCATCATAACCTCCCGGCTACTCTCCACTTGTTCCAAAGATATTATCGGTTCCAATATCTATATCATCAATATAAGGAGGTTCATATGGCTTACCTGTGCCAGTTAACGCATATCGCTGTAGAACCATACTACCCATTAACTCACCTGTTGAGCTGTCATAGCTCAAAGAAGCATTTTCAATTACTGTTTTATCTGGGTATTGATTAATATAGTCTGTTAATTTTTTAAAGCCATCATAGGTAGTTTGAAAGCTGATACTAATTGAACTTTGTAGTCCTGTCATAAATTCATCTGGAACTGTAGTAACCTCTGTATCCTCACCACTAGCTTGCTCTTCATGAGCTGGGACTTCCGTTGTGTAAAATACGGTGGGTTCTGCCATATTCATGGTTGGAATTTTTATATTCAAAGAAGATTCCATCTGCTCAAGAAACATAAGATTATCTTCTTTCGCAATATACACCGGAAAACGATCCAAAAGCGCATCAATTTGCTGTTGTATCTTCGTGATATCTTGCTGAACTGTTTCCTCATTATCCATCTCTTTATTTCTATTTACAATTTGTTGTTTGATTGTTTCTGTTTCAGCAAGGGCCTCCGTTGTCTTCGTGACGTATTTGGTATATACATTTAAGTAGGCATATGCAAATATGGCTACGCTGATTAAGCTGATTAAGAATTTCACTTGCTTACTGTTTAACTTCTTCATCTTCATTCACATTTGCCTCCTGTTCTACTGTTGTTTCGATTTCAGCATTTCCAAAATAGGTACAGGAAATAGAGAAACTAACCTGAGGAATCACGTCCTCATTGGTTACCGATAATTCCGAGATATCTACCTTTTCAAAGTACTCAATCGTCTTTAACTGTAATAACACCTTGGCAGCCAATGCTTTGGGACCATTATTATCATCTGACACCGAGACACTCATTGAAATTCCTGTTTCTGAAAATTGCATTGCATGAATCACCATGTTCGTCGGCAATTTCTTTTCCAGTTCTTCAATGATATCATTAATCTTATCATTTTCATTACTTGTCATGCCTTCAAGCACTTGTAAATTACTTAGTTCCAGCTTTTCCTTATCATAATCCTCCTGGACACTGCCAGTAGAAGACATCGCTACAAGTTCACTTGATACCATATCTAAATTCTTCTTCGCACTTAGATAATCTGTATACGAAGTATACGATAAAATCGCTGCGCCTGAAAAACATGCAATAATTAAGATCGTAGAACCAATGACTGCACTTCTCTTTTCCTTCCTCTCAATGAGTTCCCTTGGCACAAAATCAACCGGTTTAATAACCGCCCCGATACATGCCATGAATTCACTTGGATTCTTGCGATATGCTGCCGCTCTTTTCCTAGAACTAATTGTTGAAAGCTTCTCAATCTTTATACTTGCAACCCCAATCTCAGAGGTAAATATATTCTCAATTCCTTTTACTTGAATACCTATTCCTGATAGGTAAATTGCCTCAATCTGCAAATTCTTATTATTAACTTTATAATAATCAATCATTCGTGTTACACTGTTGGTTAAGAGCTGAAGGGAATCAATAATATATTTTCTTGCTTCCCATTCCTCGTTATCTTCTTGTGACTGTTGAGGACGAAATGCCTGCCTAAATTCATTCGCTGCTGCCGCTTCTCCTTTTGTCCATGTGCTATCTAAGGAAAGTGTTTCTTCCTTTCGTTCCAAGGTTAATAAATTATCCTTCATCAAAAGCTCTAAGGCTTCACTCTCGGATTCTGCCTTATAATAGCCCTGCTCCAGCAGTGCCTCCGCTAGTACTGAAATACCATAGTTAACCGTTCTCTGAAGAATCAACACTTCATCACGTAGAATACTAATGATCGTATTGTACTCATTAATCTGTAACACTACATTAGTTCCCTGATTTACCTGGCGCTTGATTATTTGATAACTACTATTGCCATAATAATCGATTGCCACGATATCTAAACGCATCATGCTAGCAAAGCTGTAGTAGTTTTTAACAAGTGTAGATGGCATTGCATATACCGATAGGCGAAGATGTCTTTTCATTCTTTCCTTTTTGGCAAGTATTTTCTCATCCTTGATGTTCATTTCATCAAGTAGGTAATCTTCTTTGATCTGACTATTGCTATCTACTTTGATCTGGCTACTGCTATCTATTGCTATCTTGCTCATAGGGCTCAAACTGTTATCTGTCTTATTCTTCCTACTTGCCTTCTTACTCTTCTTATTTGCTTTCTTACTTGCCTTCTTATTTTTCTTACTTGCCGTCTTATTCTGTTTCTCTAATAGTTTCGCAAGCTTCTTTTCTTGCTCTGCTAACTTCTTCTCAAGTACTTTTATTTTTCGAAGTGAAGTCTTCTTTTCTAAAATACTGTAGGATAGAACGTACTCTTTAATGTCTATCGGAAAATATTCGGATGCTCCCATGCGGATAACATCCATAATTTTGTTGTCTTTCACTGGTGGGATAATTACTTCTCTATTTGCAATCTTACTCGAGGATACAGAGAAGATAACCTTGTCTGATTTAAATTTACCTGCACGAATGTGGAAGCGCAAGGTCTCACTAAAGGTATCCTTATCCCGTATATAGCCGTCTTCAATTGTATTTTCCGGCGTGGGAAAAGAGAGACTCTTATAGACGCGAATGCCTTTGTTATTATTCTTCTTTTTATAGGAAACCTCACATATCTGGGTAACCTGTGTTCCAATTACGATACTTAAAACTCTTTTTGCCATAAAACTGTTCCCCCATTATGTTTTTACTTATTAGTAAAGGAATCTAGTAAAATACCATGTAATCAATTGATTGCCAATTAAAATAGCCGTTACAATTCCAGCCGATAGATAAGGCCCGAATGCTAACACATTACTAAGTTTATTTACCTTCATCCGGATAGGATGAATAATTGATGCATAAATACAACCCAAGAAGAAAGCCAATAGAATAAGCTTCCATCCAAGTAACAAACCTGCCGCCGCCATAAGCTTAATATCTCCTCCGCCAATTCCTCTTCCCTTCGTGAAAAAGTAGAGAAGCAGTAAGAATAGACTGACAGCAAAAAATCCGATGACATATTCGCATAGATTACGATAATCGAATGCCACTCGGCTAAGTCCCATAAGGAATATAAATATATTAATACCAAAAGGTATCGTATTCGTTCTAAAATCAATCACACTCAGTACAATCAGTGCAGAAATCACCAGACAATAAATTACACTTACTAAGTTCCATCCATTCAATAAAAACACAAGCACATAGCACAGTCCGTTCAATGCTTCAATCATCGGATATTGTATCGAAATCTTCGTCTTACACTTCCTACATTTCCCTCCCAAAAAGAGGTAACTAAAAATAGGTATTAAATCATACCACTTAATCTGCGTTTTGCATTCCATGCAATGTGACCGTCCAAACACCACACTTGAATCCTCTGGAATTCGAACTATACATACATTCAAAAAGCTACCTATTAAAATGCCGTATATAAATACGATTGAATACATGAATATGGTCATAGGTTGTCCTACTTTCGATTTATTAAAGCCACCAACTAACAATAACTAATTGTTAGTTGGTGTATTTGAATAACTAGATTTACTGAAACAAATTAGTCAACTGCGACAGCATTTGAGTTTACAGCGTAATCAATCGTTGAAGTGCCATCATTATAAGCTAATTCCACTTTAAATAGAGTTTGGCTTTGTATAGTAATAATAATCTCCGAATTATCATCAGCTAAATCTGACTGTAATTTAAAATCATCTACTACTGCAACAATTTCGTCAAGGAACTTATTAGTAGTAGCACCAGCAGTCCAAACTTTTCCAGCAACTGTATACAATCCATTATCCGTACCAACAACAGCAGATGTACCATGCTTTAATTTAATTATATAGCTATCTGGGGTTGTCGCAATATCTACTGTACTTATTGCTGGTAAAATTGCTTCATCATAAATTGCCTTATCAAACAAAGCGAGTTTGACCGCAGTATAAATTGTATTTACCGCCTCTCTGTCATTTGATTGCCTAGCTTTATCGATGTAGTGTGTCAGTCTTGGTGCTAAGGTAACTGCAAGTATAGCCATAATCGCCATAACTACAATCAACTCAACGAGTGAAAATCCCTTGTTATTAGTTTTTGTTTTCATTTTTTAATCTCCTCTTCTCATTTTATTAATTATTTATAGTCAAATCGGATCTTCGCAATCCGTTTCGCTCCTGGAAAATGGTGAATCAAGTGTAGCTATTTCTGTTGTTACTGTTATCGCTGTTGCTACTATTATCGCATTTCATACTACATAATCGAGGTATCCAGTTGATCATACATAGAGAACATCGGTTGCATAATCGCAAACAGTAAGGTTCCAACCACTACGGCTAATACGACTATAATCAGTGGTTCCATCGCGGCGGTCAATGACTGAGTTGCTACTTCAACCTCTTCATCGTAATAATCTGCAACTTTCGTTAGCATTGTTTCAATATTTCCTGTTTCTTCTCCAATCTTGATCATATGATAGACCATGGGTGGAAATACGCCGGATGCCTTTAGTGGAATTGATAGCGGTACACCTCTTGCAATCTCTTCCTTGGCATTCATTAGGACTTTCTTAAAAATCAAATTGTCCATCGTTCTTGCTGTTATATCTACTGCCTCAATCAAAGGGATTCCAGCGGCTATTAAAGTACTTAAGGTTCTACCAAATCTTGCGCATGCACCTTTAATTGTTAGTTTACTAAATAATGGTATTTTGAGGGCTAATGTTGCAAAGAACATCTTTCCAGAATAAGATTTACGAAAGGTCGTAATTCCAAGAAACAAGAGTGCAATAACTCCTATGATAATATACCATTGATGAATTATAAATTCGCTAGCGGCAACCACTGCCATGGTAAGTGCCGGCATCTTCATATCCATATCTTCAAACATCTTCATGAAGCTTGGTATTACAACTGCTAACATAAGAATGATAACGGCTAGTGCAACAAATCCAACAACTATCGGGTAGATCATTGCTTTTTTAACCAATGCCTTAATCCTTGCATCTTTTTCAAAATGGGTTGCCATACGTTCTAGTGCAATCTCTAAGCCACCGGTCGCTTCTCCTGCCTCTACCATATTAATCAGTAGTGGAGGAAATATCTTACCTTGGTTGCGCATTGCATCGGCAAGCGTCTCACCCTTTTCTACCATGACTTGTGTATTGTGAATTGCCTTTCTAAGATACTTATTACTAGTTTGTTCTGAAAGCATCTCAAGTGCACTTATAATTGGGACTCCTGCGGAGAGAATGCTGACAAACTGTCTAGTGAATATACTTAAATCTCTCGGCTTTACTGGATTTCCAATGGTAAAGCTAATATCCTGATTGAAAGCGGACAACTCCTTTATTGTGACTGGAACAAGTCCATCGTTTTTCAGTGTATGAAATACACGATCTTGATTCGGTGCTTCCATTTTTCCTTTTTTTTCTTTGCCGTTACTATCAATCGCTATGTAGGAATAACCGGCCAAGCGAAATCGCCTCCTTAAGTGAATTTTAGAATAACTTCCGTTCAATTGAGGCAGGATCCTGTGCAAAATTAACTGCCTGTTCTGGATTTATTTTTCTCTTTAGATATAATTCAAAAATTGCATCATCCATTGTCTGCATACCAAGCTTCTTGTTGGTTTGAATGGTCGAGGTAATCTGATGCGTCTTTCCCTCTCGAATGAGATTTCTAATCGCTGGCGTAGCATGCATAATCTCAAAAGCCGCAACTCGTCCTTCGCCATCTGCAGTAGGAATTAATTGCTGTGAAATTACGGATTCTAATACCGCTGCAAGTTGTACTCTAATTTGCTGTTGTTGATGTGGCGGAAATACATCAATCACGCGGTCTACTGTACTTGCTGCACCAATCGTATGTAGGGTTGAAAATACTAGATGTCCCGTTTCTGCTGCTGTTACCGCAATGGAAATGGTCTCTAAATCTCTCATTTCACCCACAAGTATTACGTCAGGATCCTCACGCAGTGCTGCTCTTAGTGCCTGGGCATAGGACATGGTGTCAATTCCTACTTCCCTTTGATTCACTACTGATTTCTTATGTCTATGTACATACTCAATTGGATCCTCTAAAGTAATGATATGCTCATTTGAATTTGTATTAATGATATCAATCAGAGATGCTAGCGTTGTGGACTTACCACTTCCTGTTGGTCCAGTCACCAAGACAAGACCTCTCTTCTTCTTTGTAAGCTCGACTACTGAGCTTGGAAGTCCTAACGCCTCAGGAGACGGAATCACTGTATTGATAATTCTAATTACGAGTGCATAAGAACCTCTCTGTTTAAAAACATTAACACGGTATCTTCCAACACCTGGAATCGAATAAGAGAAATCTACCTCTCCATTCATTAAGAGCTTGTCCATAAACTGTGGTGGTACCATCGGAAGAATGAGTGCTTCTGTGTCTTCTGGCATTAATTTGTTATAACCCATATCGATCAATTCACCATTTACTCTACATTTTGGTGATAATCCTACCGTAATATGTAGATCGGATGCTTTTCTTTCTTGTGCTTCTATTAAAAGACCTTCTATTGTCAAGTTAGCTACCTCCTTTTATTCCTCTGAATCATTATCCACCGATATTCTAAGGAGTTCCTCTACCGTAGTAACACCATTTAAAATCAATTCAACTGCACGTGTTCGAAGTGGTTTCATACCCTCTGATTCTGCAATCTCTGCAATTACATCGGTATTCCATTTCTTACTAATCGCTTCTCTAATTCTTATCGATGCCTGCATAATCTCATAGATACCGATACGTCCGATATAGCCAGTTTCATTACATTTTACACAACCACATGCTTCATAAATATGTAATGGTTGCAATGGTGCACATCCCAAAAGATGCTTTTCAGACTCTGTTGCTTCTTTGCGTTTCTTACAATCGGGACACAGCTTTCTTACCAATCGCTGTGCAATAATTCCCGCCAGTGCTTCCGATAGTAAATAGGGCTCTACACCCATATCCACCATACGAGTGACGGTGCCTGCTGCCGAGTTAGTATGTAAGGTACTCGCAACAAGATGTCCGGTAATGGATGCCTTTACTGCAATTCCTGCTGTTTCTGAATCTCTAATCTCACCAATCATGATGATGTCAGGATCCTGTCTTAAGATAGAACGGAGTACACTAGCAAAGGTTAGTCCAGCCTTTTCATTGACCTGCACTTGGTTAATTCCATTGATATTCGCTTCCACGGGATCCTCAACGGTAATGATATTAACTCCATCTCTATTCAAGGAGGAAAGCACTGTATAAAGGGTTGTTGATTTACCACTTCCGGTGGGCCCTGTTACAAGAATGATACCATGCGGATTGCTGAGCATCCGATCAAACTTGATAAGTTCCTCTTCTGTTAAACCTAGTTCCTTCTTCTCTCTCGTAAAACCGCTTTTGGATGCGAGACGAAGTACTACCTTTTCTCCATTGACAGTTGGTAGAATAGATGCACGAATATCATACTCGTTTCTGCCAACAATCAGCGAAATACGACCATCTTGTGGCTTTCTCTTCTCTGAAATGTCCATTCCACCGATGATTTTAATTCTCGCAACAATCGCTGCCATTAAACTTAAGCTATATCTTCTACCCTTATTGAGTACACCATCGATTCTGTATCGAACGCGAAGATCCTCTTCTAAAGGTTCTATGTGGACATCACTAGCACGTTGTCTAACTCCTTGCTCAATGATTGTTCTAACTAGTACTACAATTGGAGAATTCTCAATATCCTCCGATGTATTCTCTTGTGCCTGTTCTGTCTTAATCAGTTGTTCGCGTTCCTGTGTGTAGCGTTCTGCAACCTTAAGTGCTTCAACATTACCATAATATTTATCAATCGCTGATGCAATATCCTGTGGTGTTGCGATTGCTGGTTCTATCTGAAAATTAGTTACAATTGCAATATCATCAATTGCTATAATATCAAGCGGGTTTGACATTGCCACTCTTAAAATATTAGGATAACCCTTCTTATATTCAAAGGGCATAATTAAATATTTTCTTAAGATTTCTTCACCAACAAGCCTTGTTACATCCAGTTCTATACGTCGTTCCGACAGTACTACCAAATCATACTTTAACTGTCTTTGTAAGGCCTCAGCTATAGCCATTTCATTTGTAAACCCTAAATCGATTAAGGTTTCGCCAAGCTTTCGTCCCTTCGCTTTCTGTTGTACCAGTGCCTGAGACAATTGTCCCTCATCGATAATACCTGCGTCAACCAGTATATCTCCCAATCTTTTCTTCTTATTAAAGAACTCCATAACGCCTCTCCTCTGGCAACTCGCATATATCAAATTATACTTCCGTTTTATCCTCTTTGCAACAATATTTTACATTATTCCGCTATATTTATTAATTGTTGGACAATTTAGGTATATTTCCCCACCAAAATATCTTATTTTTCTTAATTATTACCAACATTCAAATAATGCTTTCAGTTTCTATTGATTTCAGGACTATTTTGCAAATAGAATTTCATAAACTATTTTAAATTATTCTATTTTGCATACAATGATTTAAAATATTATTTGTTTAATTATTCAACTATTAAGCGTATTTATCTAGCTTTTCCAATACAATCATTCAAAATAATTTATTTTATCCTTTATACTCACAGCTAATAATATTATCATATTTCAACAAATTACGCCAATAGATTTTTTTGTTTAGAAATTGAACGAAAATTCTATGTTTTTTAACTTATATCTGAAACAATTATTTTTGATTAATCAATCAAGTATTAAATATTAAATATGCCAAGTAGGGAGAAGCTGCTCGCTCCTTACTTGGCATACAAAAACAACACCATTATTTCAATTAATTAACCTCATACCATTCATTAATCTCCCAACCAGTGTTTTCAGGTAATAGAAAATAAGGTGGTTGATCATACAGCATTCTAGAATCATGTATATATCTCTTACTATATCCTATCCCTGAAGTTTTACCAACGGCTCCACGTTCCTCTTGTATGATAGAACCATAAACGCTCAAGATTCCGCCAGGATCGGGGAAGCTTGTATCCGGCTCTGAAGCGATTTGATAAGAATTACCAAATTTTCCATGAATAGCAAATATAGCCGCACAAACTGTAATGTCTCCTTTTGCTGAGTAGGCTGAGTTGCCCACTGAATCATTAAACCAGCCCCTCGTTAATATACATACATTCTTGTTGGCTACCAGACCAAGCATATGAGTAGCATTTACAGGTTGTATAAAAGAATCTCCGTTTGCGTCTGGATTACTAAAAGTAGTATTGGCATAAGTGATACCATTTGTCTCCGTTACATTACTAAAAGTATTTAAAGTTGGATTATAATCAGTAATAAAAATATCATTTGCGCATGCTACCGTAAGCCTTCCACTTAAAATTCCTGATATGAATACATTTCCTTTATCTCTATTAAACTTATTACTTGAATCAGTATCTGTAGTCCCAGTTACATAGATCACATTATCATTTGGTATATCCACATTCAGTTTAAGATTAGGTGTTTGATTTAGATTCCAAACATCCATTTTCCCATTTGGTTTTAGAAAGATACTCGTTCTTCCATTATAAATAATTCCATCTGCATCGGCATAGTTATATAGTTCTGAATTATCCGTAGGGAAATCCCTTTTTCCAACTCTCTCAGTTCCCTTCTTATAATTTGGAGTCTGTCCCTCATCTTCTAATCTAAGAACATATGAAACTTTACCATAAAATGTAGGACTACCTTGAACATACAAACTTGTGTTTGTATGATATGGGCCATAACATATATCTCGCGAATACCAAACAATAGTAGAGGGATCATTATCTGAAAAATATACAAATTCAGTAAAAGATCGTTTTGTAAAAGTTACTATTATTGTACGTTTTACAGTTGGATCGCTCAAAGCCCATCCAGTTGACTTAATTATCTTTTTCATATCAGTAGATCCTGGTTCCTCTGACAATATATACTCAGCGGTAGGATTATCATCGGGATATTTGATAGGCGTACCTAATCCAATTGTAGTAGGAGTTGTCTTGTTTAAAGACCAAAGATACTTATTTAATCCTGCTTCTGCAGAATGAAGTGCTGTGAAGTTATCTTCATAGATTACTTCAGTTTTTGCCTGGGATGTGACGAGTGATAACGCAATACACCCCAAAGTCATCGTAACCAACAAAACCATTATAACAGTAGGAAGAGCTATTCCTTTTGTTGAAAGTCTACTAAATTTCATTAGTCCATCGCCCCCTTACTCCTTACTGTAATACTAGTTTTGACAACCATAGGATTATTATAGATACGTTCGTTTTCGTCAAGAACCTCAAGTGTAATCATTATCTTACTCTTATCAATTGAAAATATTGGTGTTTGAGGTGTATTCTTGCCGTTTTTTAGAGTGCCCACAATTGTATACCAGATTGTAGGAGTACTTCCTAAACTTGCTTCCCCTCTTACCAAGTTTTCTCCAACTAGTTTGTACTGCACTAATTGTAATATTCCGTCATTATCTGTATCCACATATACATTGAGCTGCATCCCACTGGAAGCAATATCAACTGCCTTATAGTAAATATCACCAATACTAGTATCTCGTGCTTTCCTTATCTCTTTATCCATCTGCATTATTGCCATTCTTGCATCTTGACCTGCACCAAACTGCGCTTCTGTTTCCGCTAAAGCGCTTCGAGAAAAAGAGAGTAATGCGTATGCACTGCTCATTACAACCGACAATAGAGCAATCGCTACAATTAACTCTATTAAGGTTACACCACGAGAATTCAATTTTGTATGCATATTTACACCTCTTCTATTTAAAGTTTAACTTGGTAATAGGAAGCAATTCATTTGAATTCTTTAGTAATTCAAGACCATCATAATAATAATACCAGCCTTTATCTTGAATAATAACACCATTACTCACAATTGGCTCCGCTAGATATATCTTACCATAACTTATTTCTGGTGTTTGGCCTATATCCCCACCATCAATGGTACTAATTAGGGTACCATCTTCCTCTACTGTTCTTAAGATTATTTTCCCCATCCTTGAAGAATTACGATTATATTTTATCTCGATTTTACCTCGAAATATCACTAAGCTTGTACGTATTGTGAGACTAGCAAGATTATTTATTAATAGTCCTGGATTCGTACCAGAACCCGTATGATCAAAATAAATAGTGTTACCAGTGAAGCTAGATGAAGTACCACTAGTAAGCGTTAACGTCTTACTTAGATTAGTTGAGTTAACACCCCCATCTATTAGATGAGGGTCGATTGGATCGCTGGATTGGAAAATATGATTGCCTGCAGTTATATTTACATAAGCTCCTGAAATTTGAACCCCGTCCGTGTTAATGCTACCCGGTGTAACAGGAAATTTTTCAAAATAACAAATGATATCTTTGTAAGTACCAGGATTATCAAACATACCGTCCCAAATTGTCTCACTTGCTCCACTGCCTGTTAGTGCTCCCAAATACTGATATCCCGATCCTGGAATGGTGACCTTGCTTATTTTGTAAGCTCCTGGATATCCTCCAATTCCTCCTGGCCCTCTTCCAACTGGCCATAGATTGGGTATATACTCCTGTGGTAGCAATTTACCATCAGAGGCAATATTGGCTGCTGTGAAAGTTTTAATAATTTCAGTTCCTGCAGGATATGGAACTTGCAAATTCATTGTTCCCATGATGCTAGAATCCAAGCTAATAGGATTTCCTGCAAGATCCTTTAATGTAAACCGAAGATGGCAGGGTTCCTCGACATGAAATTTCTTCGTCGTTGTCATATTACCTGATAAAGTCAAAGGAAAACCCAATACCTCTTCCGGGTGTAACATCATGTGCCGAAACGATGGATCTACTAGTACTTTGTAATTACCAGGTAATAAATTAACAAACCTAGCAGCTCCACTCGATGATGACTGAACTAATCTAACAGAACTTGGGCCCTCAGCAAGTTTCACATTGATATTAGATACAGGTACATCAGTTCCTGCAACTAGACTCCAGCCTCGTATTACACGTATTCTTATGTTGCATCCGGTAAGTGGTGGTTGGGTTGAATCCCTGGTTACATAGGTCTCAATCGTTTTGGTAACACTAGGATCACCAATCATAGTTTTAGGGGCTACGGTAACTCTTACGCTCTTATAATCCCAATCAGCATTTGCTGTATCAACCCAGGCTCCCTCTTCTTCCCAGTTAATAGAAGTATTAATTGTATAAATAACTCCATCAATATTCTCATCCTTCGATGCTGGCAAAAGACCATTAGGATCTCCGTCTACTATTCCTACTTGAACAAATTGTAGTGATCGGATATTCTCAATTGTTTCATTTGCCAAATTCATTGCTATCATCTTTTGTTTGTTCCCATTTGTAACGCTGATTGAATAAACAAACATTGCACACATGGATGTAACTATAATCGACAAGATAAACATAGAAATAAGGATTTCTACCAAAGTTAGTCCTGACTGATTTTTCATTTGTCTGGATAGCCACTTCATTTAAAGCACCCCCTAATAACCGAAATCAAAAATCTTATCGGAATATATCTGTTTTGCTATATTCTCCGTTCATAAATTGATATTTGTCTGGGTATTCCTGGCTTTGATTCTGGCAATAAAATCTCAAAACAAGGTTCACCTCTAATATTTCTTGGTCATCAGCTGCTTCAAGGGTTTCTACTTCTTCAAGGTTATCAGCTGTTTCAAAGCTATCCTCTTCATTGTTATAAACACTGATTGATGTAACTGTGTTGAAATATTGTGCTTCTTCAAATTTTTTCAATATTTTTTTTAGATTACTATTATTTGCTTTAAATATTATTCCAATATCTCCGGACTGAAGTCCTTCCGCACTAATATACTCATAAAACTCCACCGATACTTTGTCACATAATTTATCTATGTTCTTTTCTATAAAAGCAAGAAGTTCTGGTTGATCCCAAATTTTTAAGATATCATCATTTTTCGTATCCATCTCTGTCTTAATAGTAGAGATTCGATTATTCAGTTCTTCAACTAAGCCTTTTTTTTGCTTACCTTCTTGAACTTGCATAGTAAGTACCACTGACTCATCCCGTAACCCTTTTACCTCTTTATTTAGAGGAAAATAAACATAATTCAAGAATATTGCTGCAACTGAAATGGCAAAAACTATAAACAATAAAGCTTTTTCTCTTTTAGTTAACTTCATTTTCACTAGCCTCCCCACTATCACTATCAGAATTATTCTCGCCATTAAGCTGTTCCTCTAATTGGAGCTGAAGATCCGATAAAGAAATGCCTGTGTTAAGAACAACATTCATATTAAAATTATGTAACTCGCCCTCATCCTCATCTTCCAACTTTTCTTCTGCCGTAGCATTCGTAAACGTTACACCTAGAACATCCTCCATATTTCTTATTTTTACTATAAATTGAGAAATTTCTCTGTACGTCGGTGAAGAACCTTCAATCATTAGGATGCCATCCCCTAAAGTAATTCCTTTTACTTTAATATTTTTAGGTATACTTTCTTCCAAGTCATGTAAGGTTTGCGTCATTTTTAGATTACTATTTTTAATGGTCTCAAGTGTCAAAGCTGAATTACTGATTTCATCCACTTGATTTAACAAATGTATGTATTCTACTTCCATATCGGTAAAGGATAGAAGCTCACTTTCTTCTTCTTTAATCAAACTGCTTAATTCTTTTTTTTCTTGCAACGGAACATAAATTCCAAAAAAAGTCGTCAAAGCTACACAACAAACAAATCCTAGCGTTATAACAAATAATGCTTCTCTCGATATCTTTCTATAACTTTTGGGAATTAAATTAATATCATAAATCATGCTAACACTCCTCCCTCATTGTTGCTCCAATGGCTTGGGAAAAGACCGAAACCTTGTCCCCAAAAATATTGCCATTCTTAAATTGTTTCAGCGCATCAGAAAGGAGGGATACGCTCACTGAGAGATGTTCTTCCATATACTTAGCCAACCCACTTAACAAACTTCCGCCGCCCATGATATAAATCTGGTCAACTCCCACATTATTATTTCTATTATTAAAAAATTCTATGGTTCTCTCAATATCTGTTATTTGAAAATCAATAAAGTTTTTGATATGTTGATTTACACTATTATGAAAATTCTCGTCAAACAAATTTGTCTTTAATTTGAATGCTTCTGCTTCCATTAAATCCAAATTCATCTTGTCCGCAATGAGGGATGTAATATAATCCCCGCCATTAATAATGCTTTTATGTATAAAATAGTTTCCATCTTTTAATATTGTAATATCAGTCGTATGTGCACCAAAATCAATCATGCAGATATTCTTATTAATGTTCTTGTCTGCACTATTTGACATGATCCATCTTGCAATTTTCCCTGCAATATTAGGTGCTACATCAACATAGGATACTTTTAATCTTGCTTTCTTTAATGTATTAATATAGTTTTGCACTAAACTATTAGGAACTGCAGCTACCATCAGTCTAAGTTTTGCAGGAGTAGTATCTTGTGACGGTATATATTCAAGCACCTTGTAATCAATACAATAGTCATCATGATTAAGAGGAAGGAAACTAGTAATCTCATATTTAATATTTTCAAAAATCTGACTTTCACTCATTTCTGGAATTTTTAACTCTCTTACAATTAGCTCACTACCAGATAAACATAAGGAACATCTATTTCCTTTGATTTTGTTTTGCGATAATGCTCTCTTGATTTCCTCTGCCAGGGATGTGGACGCTTCAATTCTTCCTTGATTAACCATGCCCTCAGGGATTGATTTCATTCCCAGCTTTGAAATTCTACTGTTTTTCTTCATTTGTACAATTTTTATAAAATCAGTTCCGATATCGATACCTATCATGGGTTTTTGGCCTCTTTGAAGTCTAAGTTCCCTTTTGTTCATAATGGTATCGTATTTTGTTTTCTGTTTCTTTTCTTTTTGTTTCATAGCTGTCCTCCAATTATTGTTCAGTGCCAAATCAACACAAACCGATAATAAAAATTTATAATTTTATCAAAAAACAAAACAGAGGTTAATACCCCAACTGAAAGAAAAGGACCAAAAGGTACATACTGTCCTTTTTTAAGTTTTCTCATTAGTAACAATACTAGTAAAATAAAGCCCGCAATATATGCGGTAATGAGGAAAGCAAATATAACTTGATTCATTCCTAAATATAATCCGCATACCGCAGCGAGCTTGATATCACCGCCACCCATGCCTTCTTTTTTTAATATTAGTAGTGCAAAGAACCCCAAGAAGAGTAAGACTCCTCCTCCAATTACAAAACCCAGCAGTCCTTGCTTAAAGTTTACTGTCCATCCCATCAGGATAAAGATGACTCCTGTAATGCCTATGAACAGATTAACAGAATTGGGGATAATCATATGATCCAAGTCGATAAAGGATGCTGTAACCACAGCGCCCACTAGCAACATATAGGCAAGTGTTTGTAAGCGAATACCATATTGATGATAGACAAGTACAAACAAACCAGATACCAGTAACTCAACCATTGGATATCGCATCGATATCCTCTCCTTGCAATATCTACATTTTCCTTTTAAAAGTATGTAACTAACCACAGGAATCAAATCCAATGGAGATAACGGATGATTACATGTGGAGCAATGGGAAGGGGGAAATGCGATTGATTCCCCCTTTGGAATCCGGTATATACATACATTTATAAAGCTGCCTATTAATAATCCAAAAATACAAACGATGATATAGTCCAGATTAATCACTCCTTCCGCTAGCTTAAAAATTCATATTCACTATCAAGGTGCAAGATTTATTGATGCATTTCCTTTTGTATCAATTTCGATTGTCACAACGGTATCCTTCGGGAAAGCAATGCCTGCAGGAAGATCAAGTTTACCTGTTAAATCTCCAACTAAAACCCGTTTTGCACCACCAAATCCATTAGCACCGGTAGCAACAACCTTTTCAGCAGCTGTTTTTGCCATCGCATTGTTTACTGTAATTTCACTTGCCAAAGTACGCGCATTGGCAATTTCCTTTTGCTTTTCGGATTCCCCAACGTTACCCATAATTCTTGGCACTAATAACATTGCCAAAACTGCCAGAATAGCAATTACAACAACCAGTTCAACCAAAGTAAAACCTTTTTCATTTTTTCTCATTTTCTTTAACATAAAAACTCCTCCTTAAAATTTTAGTAGTATCATATTTGACACTCTTTTTATAATCAAGGGATTTAAAATAATATGTATCATAAATTTCTACCCTAGATTTTCTGTTATTATGAATTACAACGCACAATTATTGGGCCTTTGCTAAATTAGCCATATCAAACATCGGCAAAGCAATTGAGATTACTATAAATGCAACGATTCCACCTAATACAACGATAATTGCAGGCTCTAGCATAGAGGTAAGATTTTGAACCGCTCTGTCCACTTCATCATCATAGAAGTCTGCTGCCTTAGATAGCATATTATCTAAGGTACCTGATTCCTCCCCTAGCATTACTACGTTTTCAATCATGACTGGGAAAAGCATCAATGACTTTATTGGTGCGTAGAGACCTTTCCCCTGCTTCACCTGTTCTTCAACCTCTTTAATACCTTTGCAGGCATACGCATTTCCTAGTACTTTTCCTGTAATCTCTAAAGCTTCTGTGATTGATACTCCTGTTGTCATCAAAGTTGACAAGGTACTGGCAAATCTTGCAGCAATAATCTTAGTTTGAAGCTTACCAATTAAAGGCATATTCAGTTTAAATTTATCAAAGGCCAACCGCCCTGCTTCTCCTGAGATAAAGGTCTTAATTAAGATTGCCACAATAACAATTCCCATTAGTAGCAAAAGGCCATTATTACTTAAGAATTTACTCATCCCAATTAACAGCTTTGTAGGTCCTGGAAGGTCAGCACCAGCTGATTTAAACATTCCCATGAACGTCGGAACTACTCCTGTGAGTAAAAACGTTACAACCCCTATTGCTACGACGCATACCACAATTGGATAAGTCATAGCGCTCTTAACTCTTTGTTGAAGTTTGTGTGATTTTTCAAAGTGAACTGCCATCACCTCTAGGGATTCATCTAGCGTACCACTTGCTTCTCCTGCGGCTATCATATTAATGAGAATGGGAGGAAATTTATTACCATGTAATTCCATTGCCTGGGATAGACCTTTACCCTTTTGTACTTCCTCACAAACGTCTTTCGTGATCGCCTTCAAACTTTTATTCTCCGTCTGCTGGCTCAACATACTAAGGCATTGAATCAGGGGTACGCCTGCTTTTAAGATTGATGAAAACTGTCTGCAATAGATGGCAATATCTTTTTTTCCTATCTTAGAAAATATACCTATTTCCTTCAAATCTTTTCTTTCTGTGATTTCCTTCACTTCAAGATGATAGAACGATTTTTGCCTAATCATATCGATTACCGCTTGCTGATTGGGAGCATCATAAACCCCCTCAATCATTCTGCCTGACATATTCTTGGCCTTATATTGAAATTTTGGCATTATGGCACCTTCTTTCCCATTAATCACACTAGATCAAAATCCTTTTCATATTATCTAAATCTACGCAATGTCCTAAAGCATCCTCTCTCGTAATATGCCCTCGCCTACATAAATCGCATAAGGAATCATCCATCATTCGCATACCACTTTTCGCATTGGTTTGAATTACATTATTAATCTGATGTACCTTGCCCTCCCTGATTATATTTCTAATTGCTGGATTAACTAACATAATTTCCACGGCGGCTACTCTGCCACTTTTATCTACGTTTGTTAACAGCTGCTGTGAGATTACCCCTTGAAGAGTCATGGCTAATTGTACTCGAATCTGTTGTTGCTGGTTAGGCGGAAATACATCAATAATTCTGTCGATGGTTTTGGCTGCACCTATCGTATGTAGCGTACTAAATACCAGGTGACCTGTCTCGGCTGCTGTAAGAGCAATAGAAATAGTTTCAAAATCACGCATCTCACCGACTAAAATCACATCTGGATCCTGTCTAAGGGAAGCCCTCAACGCATTTGAAAAATTAAGTGAATCACTTCCAATCTCCCTTTGATCAATGATGCTTTTATTATGTTTAAATAAATACTCGATTGGATCTTCCAAGGTAATAATATGCATATCCCTTGTTTCATTGATTACATTAATCATACTAGCTAATGTAGTCGATTTGCCACTCCCTGTTGGCCCTGTAACTAAAACTAGCCCACTGTTTTTTTGGGTTAATTCCTTAATGATAGGCGGAAGTCCCAAGTCCTCGAAAGAGGGTATCTCAGAATTTACTAATCTTAGTGCTGCACTATAGGTGTTTCTTTGGCGATACACATTGACTCTAAATCGATGTAGTCCTGGCAGTGCATAGGAAAAATCCAATTCTCCTTTTTTGTTTAGCTTGTCCCACTGGTTTTCTGTGGTGAGCTCCCTAACTATCTTTAACGTATCCGCAGGCACTAGTTTATTATCATCCATAAATAAAAGTTTTCCATGAACTCTTACAGTACTTGGAACTCCTACCGTGATATGTAAATCAGAAGCCTTCATATTTACTGCTTTCATCAATAACTCATTTGTATCCATCTCATTTCCTCTTCCTATTCTTGTGCATATTCCTGCGTATAGGCAATATCCATTACTTCATCAAGCGATGTGACACAATCCTTCAAAAGCCTAATACACTCTTCCTTTAATGTCGTCATTCCAGTTTTTAGCGAGTAATCAAGAAGCTCATTGGTCGTTGCATTACGAGCAATTAAATCACGATGCCCTTTATTGATGAGAAGTATCTCATGAACTGCAATACGTCCTTTATAGCCAGTATTATTACAAAAGGAACAGCCCCCCGCTCTTTTGAAGGTATACTTTCCCTTCGGAAGACCTAAAAACTTCAATTCGTGCTCCGCCGGGGTATATGCTACCGAACAATGTGGGCATAATCTTCTTAAAAGTCGTTGAGATATAACACCCATCAAGGAAACTGCAATCATATAGGGTGCTACTCCCATATCCGTCAATCTAGAGATTGAACTTACTGCATCGTTGGTATGCAGGGTACTTAATACAAGATGTCCGGTAATTGCTGCTCTTAGCGCTACATCAACGGTCTCACCGTCTCTAATTTCTCCTAGCATGATAATATCCGGATCCTGTCTCAAAAAGGATCTTAGTGCCCCCGCAAAGGTAAGTCCAGCCTTAGCATTCACCTGTACTTGATTGAGTCCATCAATCATATATTCAACAGGATCTTCAACGGTTGTAATATTATCGTAGACCTGATTTAACTCACTGAGCATCGTATAAAGGGTTGTTGATTTACCGCTACCCGTAGGTCCTGTTATTAGAATTATCCCATGTGGGTTCTGTAGCAATTGATTAAATTTTTCTAGATTAGATTTTGTAAATCCCAACTTTTCTTTTGGTATCAGAAAATTTGTCTTGTCAAGAATACGCATTACAACCTTTTCACCATGCACGGTAGGCAATACGGATACCCTCATATTAATCATCTTGTCCTTTACCATCTTGTCGCAGCGTCCATCCTGGGGAACTCTTTTTTCCGCTATATCAAGCCCTGCAAGAATTTTAATGCGTGTTACAACCGCTGATTGTGCTTCTTTGGGTATGGTTTTGGATAAATGAAGTCTGCCATCTACCCTTAATCTAATTCGTACCTCTTTTTCCAAAGGTTCAATATGGATATCACTGGCTCCCTCTGCAACTGCTTGCTCTATTGTCGAATTTACCAGTCTCACAATAGGAGCACTGTCAACTTCTAGAGATTGATCTTCTAGACCCGCACTCTGAGCACTACCAAATAAACTTGTTTCTTTTTGAAATTCTTTAATTGCTTTGTCAGAGGTCTCATTTCCATATAATTTATTAATGGTACTCGTAATGGATTCCTTAAATGAAATAGCAGGAGCAATCTCACATTTTGTTGCCATTCTAAGATCTTCAATGGCTATAAAATTAAGGGGATCTTCCATCGCGACATACAGTAAATTAAATTCATGTTTGATAGGTACCACATTGTGTCTTTTTATTAGTTGGTAAGGAATCATTCGTTGAACTTCTGAATCAATTGTTATATTGTTAAGATCAATAAAAGGAATGCCTAACTGAAACTCCAGTGCTTCCATAATCTGTAATTCATCGACAAAATTATTGTCAATGAGGACACTCCCCAATCGACTACCCGTTTTTTTTTGAATCTCAAGAGCTTCTGCCAACTGACTTTCTGTTAAAATTCCTGCTTCTAGTAATAAATTCCCGATTTTTTTCTTGTTCCTGTCTATGTCAGTCACCCCCATCCGATCGAGTTATAAAAGTTTTATGAATGCATTTTAGCAAAATATGATTTACAGTTGAGAAACTGGTCTAGATAATCCATTAATCTCACTGATGTTATTGTTTCGAATACAATCTCTTTCCCGTCATAATCTAGGAAAAGTAAATCATGTACGCCTGATTGTACACAGGTAAATCCAGCGCTTATAATTTCGCCTATTTCGTCTTGCTTTGATGTCTGCACCGATAAAATGTTATCTACTATAATCATCCTGCTAGATAAAAGGGATAGCTCACTGGATAACTGATATTGTCCACCATTTTGTGTAATTGCCCCCTCTGCAATGAGCTGATTAATTGCATCTTGTACCTGTTTCTGAGATAGGGTGCCATATTCTCCGATAATCTCATTCATAATGCATACGAACCATTGTATACTTGAACTAGTACTATTCATGATTCTCCAAATCATACTTGTGTTATAAGAATTATGTGTAAATGGAACTTCATCTACAAAAGCTCTCAGTATAGATTTTCTCTCCATGTCAAGCATCGAAGCAACAACGAATGCTTCTGCTACATTAAATTTTCTTGAAATATTAACACTCTTCAGATTACTTTTTCCAACGAAATCTTCCATTATTTTAATAATGCCGAGTGGATCAGATTCATCATCAATGGAAACGTTATTCGGCGTTACCGTAAAGGAAACGTGATTCTGAAAGGAATTATCATAGTTAATATTATGCTCATAGGCCCCAACGCCGCCTGTAAAAACTACCTTTACCACAGCATGTGGTTTCGACAAAATCTCCATCGTAGATTTCATTGTTTCTAATAAATTTCCATCAGAATCAATAATTCCAATCTCGTCTAGTGAACTTATGCCTTCCTTTGTTAAATCCTTTGATACAAATCTGTTCAATGGAGACAAATTATTCTTTCCTTTAATAAGGTTGTTTAATCCTTCCATCTTTTCTCGATCAATTGTGCATTTTAGCATAATAAAAACCTCCTATGTATTCATTTTCTCAATTATATACTGACATTACTCTTGTCCAAAAAAGCGATTAGCCTTTCCTTGCACAAGATGTAAAACTGCATTAGAAAGAGAAGTTTTATTAGGATGTACTTTGAAAGTTGTCTGCGCTTTATTGCTGAAGCGATCTAGTATCACTGACATGGTAATTTCATTCCTATCATTTAATTCTTTTGTTACTATATTGTTGGTAAATATTTTAATTCCTCCTGCATATGCAAACAATCGTTTCCCAAATAAGATATCATCATTTTGTAATCTATTGTCTAAGCACATATAGGCACTGATCATGCCTAACATGATTTCTCTCTCTGAATTATTCTCTTCCCTACAGTCAAATTTATCATGCTGCAAATTAACAAAGTCAAGAAATGACATTCTTTCGCAAGAAGCTTTCGTTTCGCTTCTTAGCTTATTATTAGATGCATCTTCCTCCATTGAATCAAATCTATTTTTCCACAAATATGTAAATTGAGTTATATTTGAAATAACCTCAGGTACTTCTATCGTAGTTTCTCTCACTTTCTCTTCTACAAGGGTTCCTACGATTTCTTCCTCTGATGTAGTTTCAATCTCCTCCTCTTCAGCAAGAATATGCAAAGCTTCTTCCTCTAAAGCTACTTTAATCTTCCCCTTGTCCACAAGGGCTTGCAAAGCTTTATCCTCAAAAGAAGTTTTAATCTCTACCTTGCCAACAACGGCTTGCAAGGCTTTATCCTCTAAAGCAGTTTCAATCTCTTCCTTGCCAACAACGGCTTGCAAGGCTTTATCCTCTAAAGCAGTTTCTATCTCTTCCTTGCCAACAACGGCTTGCAAGGTTTCTTCTTCTAAAGCAGTTTCAATCTCTTCCTTGTCAACAACGGCCTGCAAGGTTTCTTTCTCTAAAGCAGTTTTAATCTTCTCTTCTTCTACAAACGCCTGCAAAGTTCCTTCCTCCAAAGCAGTTTTGATCTTCTCTTCTTCTACAAGGACCTGTAAGGTTCCTTCCTCTAAAGTAGTTTTCATCTTCTCTTCTTCTACAGAAATTTGTAAGGTTCCTTCCTGTAAAGTATTTTCCAGCTTCTCCTTGTTAACAAGGACCTGCAAAGTTTCCTCCTCTAAAGTAGTTTTAACCTTCTCCTCTTTTACAAGGACCTGCAAGGTTTCTTCCTCTAAAGCAGTAACAGTCTCCTTCTCGTCAACAAGTGCTATCAAGGTTTCTTTCACAAACGTGTTTTCTAATTCTTCTTCATTAACAATGGTTTCCAAGGTTTCTTCCACCAAGGCGTTTCCGTGTTCTTCGCCTAGAAGCGCTACCATGGTTTCTTCCGCTAAGACATTTTCTTGCTTCCCATCTTCCACTAGAGCTACTAAGATTTCTTTTGCCAACGAGATTTCGAGTTTCTCCACCTCAACAAGTTCTTCCGAGGTTTCTTCTTCTACTATCTCTTCTGGCTCCTTTTCAGGGATACTGTGTTTTTCAACAGCTTTAAAAGGAATAACATTTCCATCCTTTTGTGATGAATACATATGTGTATTCATTACACCAACAATATTTTCTTTTTTATATGGTTTTATAACATAATCGATTGCACCTATTTTTAATGCTTCTACAATAATTGATTTTTGCCCCATAGCAGTACACATGATGATATGTGCATTAGGCTCTATCTCTAGTATTTTAGGAATAGCTCCTAATCCGTCTAATTTTGGCATAGCCACATCCATAAAAATATATTCCGGACTGTTTTGTTTGGCCATCTCGATAGCTTCAAGCCCATCTCCTGCTTCCATTATGTTAAAGTAGCCTTCACTTTTAATAATATCCCTCAATATATTCCTGGAAAATCTAGAATCATCAACGATCAATATGCTTTTACTTAAACTATCGTTTTGGATTTTTACAGCGTTCATATCATTAACGGTTTTAAATAATTTCATAGCCAATTCTCCTTTTTCAAAGCAATAAAATCAGTATAAAAGCGAGCACTAATACAAGTACGATACAATCAAATACTTAATATGGATATTTTTTACATCTTTAAACATATTATATCTCAATTGTATATTATTGTAAATAGTTTTACAAAATTTGTTTTTTTTTCTTTTTATACCCTATATTATCCGTTTATAATTGTTCTTTAAATTCCAATAAACATGAGAATAATCATATGTATACGCAATCTGGCCATTTATCGCTAATATTGAATTGTTTTTTGCTTGGATTTAGTGTAGAATGTAACTTTGTAATGTAAAATTCACTTGATATAGGAAACAAGATGGCGTTGGCCATATTGAAATAAGGAGTATGATTATGAGTATATTAAATGTAACAAATTTAAGTCACGGGTTTGGTGACCGTGCAATCTTTCATAATGTTTCCTTTCGTTTATTAAAAGGCGAACATATTGGACTTGTTGGTGCCAATGGAGAAGGTAAATCTACCTTTATGAATATCGTTACCGATAAGTTGCAACCAGATGAAGGACGGGTGGAATGGTCCAAGCATGTTCATGTTGGTTATCTTGATCAACATGCAATGCTAGAAAAAGGCATGACACTACGTACTGTATTGCAATCTGCATTTGCATATCTTTTTGAATTAGAAGCTAGAATGAATTTAATTTGTGATACCATGGGTGATGCAACGGAAGAGGAACTAGCAGTCATGATAGAGGAGCTAGGTACCATACAGGATTTGCTAACAATTCATGACTTTTACATTATTGATTCCAAAGTAGATGAAATTGCTCACGCCTTAGGACTTGATGAGCTTGGACTTGACCACGATGTAACTGATCTAAGTGGTGGCCAAAGAACGAAATTACTTCTCGCAAAGTTATTACTTGAAAAGCCTGATATCTTGTTGTTAGATGAGCCTACCAACTACCTTGACGTTCAACATATTGAATGGCTAAAACGTTATTTGAATGATTATGAGAATGCATTTATTCTTATTTCTCATGATATTCCATTCCTAAATAGTGTAATCAACATAATTTATCATATGGAAAATCAGGAGTTAAATCGTTATGTAGGTGATTACGATAAGTTTTTGGACGTACATGAGATGAAGAAATCTCAGTTAGAGTCTGCTTATAAAAGGCAGCAGCAAGAAATAGATCAGCTAGAGGACTTCGTAGCTCGTAATAAAGCTAGAGTCTCTACCCGAAATATGGCGATGTCACGCCAGAAGAAATTAGATAAGATGGATGTTATTGAACTAGCACATGAGAAACCTAAACCTGAGTTTAATTTCAAAGAATCACGTGCTGCCGCAAAATATATTTTTGAGACCAAAGAGCTTGTTATTGGTTATGACGAACCACTCTCCTCTGCTCTCACACTCTCAATGGAACGCGGTGATAAAATCACGCTTGAGGGTGCCAACGGTATTGGAAAAACGACCTTACTAAAGAGTATTCTTGGACTAATCAATCCCATAAGTGGTAATGTTACCTTAGGCGATTATTTGAGCATTGGTTACTTTGAGCAAGAAATGACTCCAGGTAATACGACGACTTGTATTGAAGAGATTTGGAAAGACTTTCCTGGATTTACGCAATACGAAGTTCGATCTGCGTTAGCAAAGTGTGGTCTAACTACCAAACATATCGAGAGCCAAGTACGCGTTCTTAGTGGTGGAGAACAAGCTAAGGTTCGACTTTGTAAGCTGATTAACCAGAAAACAAATATTTTATTGTTGGACGAGCCTACCAATCACTTAGATGTGGATGCCAAAGCTGAATTAAAACGTGCACTAAAAGCCTATAAAGGCAGTATTCTACTTATCTGCCATGAGCCGGAATTTTATGAGGATATCGTAAATAAGGTATGGGATTGTTCTGAATGGACAACAAAGAAATAGAGTAAAGAGGCTGTTGCAAATATCGTTTGCAACAGCCTCTTTTTTATGTGATGATTTTATATTTGTAATTTATAAAATCTTAAATTTCTCAATCAATTCTTTCAATATTATTACATGATTATCTACTTCTTCTCCAACTCCGTTAATCGTAGTCATAGCTGCTAATACTTCTTCCGTTGTAGCGGAGGTTTCCTCTGTACTAGCTGCATTTTCTTGAGAAATAGCAGATAAAGTCGTAACGACATCAATAACGTTAGAACGGCTATGTTCCATTTCCTTGCTCACATAATCTAGTGTTAAAACTTCTTTGTTAATATTATCAAGTGCATCAACAATAGTAAGATATTTATCCTTTGTTTCCTTTACGCTAGATACTTGAAGTAATACTGCTTCTTTCACCACACCACTTTGATTATTTGCCTTGGTAATATCACTCTTTAATTCCCCTAACATGGCATCAATTACTTTCGTGGAGGAAGAGGATTGTTCCGCCAACTTACGAATTTCTTCTGCGACAACAGCAAAGCCTCTACCCGCATCTCCTGCTCTAGCAGCTTCAATGGCTGCATTCAATGCAAGAAGATTGGTTTGTTCTGCAATTCCAGCAATAAGTTTGCTGGCTTCTCCGATTTTACCCGCATTCTTGTTCGTTGTATTGATGATATCAAAAATAGAATTAAAGGAGATTTGATTCTTTTGCGTGATTTCCGCAAGTTGATTTACTACGTTCAATCCTTCATGACTCGCTACCTTGATTTGCTGACTTACATTAGAAAGCTCTTCAGCGCTTTTTGAGTTCTGATTTACAATATCTCCAAGATCGCCAATTTCACCTACCAGATGTTCTGTATCCTCTGCTTGATGACCAGCTCCCTCAGCAATCTCACTCACTGTTCTTGCAATCTCATTCATAGAAGTAGTAACCTCATTGGAATTCACTCTCATCGTGGAAGAAGAATTTGCAAGTTCTATTGAGGATAGGTTTATTTTAGTAATAATTTCCTTCAAAGATTGAATTACTGTACTCATTGAGCTTGATAACATACCCAGCTCATCCTTGCTATTCATATGATGAGGCTCAAAAGATAAATCATTATTCGCTAACGCATCCATATCCAAGGTTAACAATTTCAAGTTCTTTCTAAAATAAGTAATAATATAAATTGATACAATTGTAATATATAAAATTATCAGAAAAATAATAGCAGATGAAATAACAATATTATGTTGAACGGATTCTTGCATTTGTTTCGACATATAACTACCATATTGATCCAAAAGTTGGCATACTGCATCCAGTTCACTTCTAGTTTTCTCAAATTCAGTTGCTCTGATCAACTGATCTCCAATACCAGTTTCTAAATTATATGCGGCTCTCCAATTTGCAAAATATATTGTAAATAAATCATATAGTACAGTGAAGGTAGAATTTGATCCAGAAAGCTTAAATTCATTAAACAGTACAGGATTTTTCTTAATATTATTATAAGCTTCTCTCACACTCTCTATAATCTGATCAACTTTTTCATCATAATCTTTATAGAGTTTATTGAGTTCCTCGTCGTCCAAGGTATCTCTTAACAGAGTAGCTTTCATCTCATCAAGCGTTGCTTGATATAAGTCTCTATCTGCATTTAAAAGCAAACTAGAATTCACGGCAATCTCTTCATAGAAAGTATCCTTCGAAGTAGACATAATTTTATCTTGTTGATAGGCCGACTGAAAAAGAAGAAAAACCAAAGCTAGTATTGCGGGAGAAATCATAATCCATAATTTTGTAGCAACTTTTCTGTTACGTATGATTGACATTTTTAGCACCTCGTTGTTGTTATTTTTAGTTCTATAAATATATGATATTGTACCTATACTATTTTGTCATATCATATACTATTTTGTCATATTATATCATAAATATTGGTATAGTTCAATTAATAATGGTACATTTTCATATCTTTTCATGGTACATTTTCATATTTTTTCATCTCTGTCTCATATCAATTCCTATTTAATTTGTATCTGTTGACAATGATATGTTAATAAACTCTTTAAACTTAGTTCTTTCTATAAAAAAAACTACCACGTTAAGTGGTAGGCTTTGCTTTCAATCTACTCCCATTCTCGATAGTTTATAGCCACATGCTATTACGGCAAGCACAAACATAATAATAAGTGGAACAAACCAGACGAATAGAGGTGTAGCATTTGTCATGATTTTGAGTCCCCAGGTAGCAGGAAAAACAACTCCAACTGATGCAAGTGCTTCTGGAAGTAAATCCGTCGGGAACATAATTCCAGCAAGCATGATGGAGGGCAAGAAAAGTAGTTGAGAAAACATAGTCAGTCTAGTTATACTTTTTATATATACTCCTAATACTGTTCCAATGGATACGCAAACAATTATAAATATTGCGAGTGAGGTAAAATACAGTGAGATATTTTCTGGCCTCTTGGCCTGAAAGGCAATGGGTGCAACCATAAATATAATCGTACTGGTTATCAACAGATGAACAACGGCTGAGAGTAAATTATTAACCACACTCATCCATAGTGGTATTCCTCCAACTTTATATGCCTTTTTAACATCACTAGAATACAACTCCACCAAGGGAATCGGTGTGCCAAGGAACGCACCCATGGTAATTGCAAATATAGTCATTGTCTGTATTAAAGTGTCCTTAGATTCCGGATTAATGGAAGTAAAAATGGTCCCAATAAACCCAAAGAAAATCAGTGGTACAACATAATAAGTAATTAATATTCCTTTATTTCTTAAATCCAGCCTCCATTGTAGTATAACCCCATAGAAAAATGCACTCATGATTATCTGCCCTCCTTTGCGATTTCCATAAAGCGCTGTTCCAAGGAAGCATGCTCTATCTTGACATCAATAATATCATTGTCAATTTCCTTCGCAATCGTCAATAATTCCAATAAGGCGTCACCAATCTCCGTTGTTTTCACAGTAAAATAATCCTGCTCCAAACCATTAGGCTTACTATACATAAACTCACGTGTGGGAAATGGATTTCTCGTTCGTATACATAGTTTGCTTTCATCAAAATAAGTATTGGTCAGTTCCCCGACGGTTCCAATAAAAGCAATTTTTCCTTCTTTCATAATGGCAATTCGATCACATAAGCTTTCTACCTCTGCCATGTCATGACTCGCCATTATAATTGTCTTCCCTGCTGCCTTTAATTTTCTAATCTCACTATGTAAGGAAACACGTCCTTCTACATCTAGTCCGGCCGTTGGTTCATCTAAAATGATGATATCTGGATTATTAATTAACGCAAGTACTAAATGAAGTCGCCTTTTTTGTCCAGCGGACAGTGTCCTGTATTGCTTGTTCTTTATTTCTGTAATACCAAAGCTATTTAGTAATGTATTATCAGTTTTTATTTTATTCCATTTACAAAAGAGTCTATATGCTTCCAAAGCTGTCATATTACCTGGTAAAGAGGATATTTGCAATTGTACCCCGATCTTACCATTCACGACAATTTTTCCAGAATTATATTTACGAATTCCTTCGATACATTCAAGCGTTGTTGTCTTTCCTGCTCCATTCGCACCCAACAAAGCAAATATCTCTCCTTTCATGGCGGAAAAGGAAAGCTGCTGTATCACCGTGTTATTTCCATACTTCTTAACTAGATCTTCGACCACAATTGCGACGCTCATAATGAACCTCCATAGTATTATTTACCAAATTTTTCAAGATGAGTTTATTTTACCACTTTCAATTCTGACGCGCAATATATTCTTCTTAAGCTTTTATCCCTTGCAGGCTTCTACCAGACTTTTTCCTCTATTTTTTGAATTTCAAGTGGTTTCTTTTGGTGTTCCAATAACTCCTCCCACTTCAACACATCCAAACCATATTCTTTCACCATTAGAGTTTCTAACTCTCTACAAGCTGACGCGGCTATAGGTAAACTCTCAATCGTGAGCATGCCGATTAATCCTTCATAACCTCTTCTCACGCCACACCTTGCCAAGGCACGATAAATGGATAACAATAAGATAAGAAGCCTTTCTGTTAACATTGCTGCTTTATTTTCTGTCTGAATTACTTGTTTGAATTCTTCAAACTCTAATAATTGAAGTAATAATGGAATGAATGCTTTCGCTCCAGTTCTTTCTGCAACATAAGGGAAGACTTCAATATAGTGATAGATGCCTTGCTTAATGTCTACATAATCTCGTTCCATATTCAGTAAACGATTTAAAACAATAACAAAGGGCTCCATGTTCATCTCTTCTTTTGACCAAGCAAGTAAATTCATCTTATACACTACTTCCGGCATAACCCCATGATCGGGCAATAACTGCGCACACATCGTGGAAGCTTGTCGCATAGGGAGCCCTTCTGTAGCAAATAAGTCCTTCGTAATGGACTTAAGTAAAGTTTCTGTCCCTATATCACTTCCATGCCAAAGTAAGTAGCCTGCAAGCATGACTATATTACTTTCGGTTTCACTATCTGCCTTCTTGTTATCTTGTTTGGATAATTCAATATATTTTTGCTCTAAGAGAGGTGCAATCAGTAATGAATCCGCAGACATAATTCGTACACTTCTCTCCTCCTTCTTGACTTCTTCTGTAAACGGAAAATCTACCCAGTGGCTTCTGTCTTTGAAGGTCACATTTTTTACAATCTCCTCTAATGTCATGGTTATCTTCGTCAATGTAAGCGGATCATCCGTATAGGAGGAGATAATTTTCTTTATTCGTGCTCCATTTAGCATTGTAAGTTCTGTCGCTGAATGTACTGCCTCTGCTAATATACGACCAATTACAGTACCTTGGTGCATTAAATCAGGTTGCATCCTTATACTCGGAAATGCATTATGGGTACAAGAGATTGCTTTTCCTGCAACAATAATCCCCAAAATATCAGTTCCATTCGTATCTACAGGTAATAAAGCACGCATTGGAATTTGAATAGATACCTGTGGAGGTAAAACTCCAGCGTAGACCATATCTGCAGATAATTTGCCTTTGGGATCGTAATTGCTAAAACAAGTATAAATTCCATCTTCATAAGTATGGAAACATAAGATATCTTTTAAGTTGATTTCATATCTACCCTTGATATGTCTTGATTCTCTTGGACTCACATAGGTACCATGATCAAATGTGTCATCCCCTCTACATCTACCAAGCCGAATAAATCTTGTATAGTCTAGTGGATCTGATACCATCAACGTGGAAGAAAAATTATTGCGATATTTTGCTGGTGAAATATATTGTGCTAAAGAACCCCAATAGGTAATATTATCTCTGCTGGACCCATAGACAGCATCTGCCCCGGCAAAGGAAGCAATGTCTCCATCTCCAGTTGCATCAACTACATACTTTCCAAAACAGTAGAGGATTCCTTCTTCTGTTGCAGTAGTTACACCCGCTACCCTTCCAGTTGTTTTATCTTTTATTACACCAAAAGATATTGACGGATAAATTATCGTAACTCCTGCATCAATACATAACTCTGTAAGTACCATACTTTTAATGCCGGGATTACAATCATCATAGGAACTCCAAATTCCTGGGCTTCTTTCTAACGACAGCCAATCATAGATTTTTTGAATTTCATGATCCACTTCCATAACACTTTTAAATCTTTTCCCAAACCAGTAGGTACTGACTCCTCCAACTGTACCTGTTCCTCCTAAGTCTTGATTCATTTCGAGGAGTAGCGTTTGTAAACCATTTCTAGAAGCATGTAATGCTGCCATAGCACCAGCAGTACCTCCACCCACAACAATAATGTCATAATTACACTGCTTATTTTGTTGAAAACAGGGTGCTAAAATCGTTTTATAATTTCTATCTTCTATTTCAGTGTTGAACGCGACTATTTCTAATTCCTCCATGAAAGGATCATTCACACTATGCAAGTGTTTCCATTTGAAATCTTCCATATGGTTTGGGTAAATACTATATTTTTGTATGTTTTCTGCAAGATTTAACCCCATATGTATTTCTTTGAGGTAATCATAAGAGGCAGAATAACCATCCGCTGAAAATCGACCAGGCTTTATATCCTTATATTCTTCTCTATTACATTTCAACCACTGAAATGCTTCCAGGCATTTTTGCCTGCAAGCTATGTGGTATTCTGCTTTTGAAGGAAATAGAGTTTCTTCACATGGAATTTGTAAGATTCCATGATCGAAGTTAAACACACCGGGGAAAAGACTTACTTCATAGCTTTCTTTTTCCCCTATCACCATAATTCTTTCTTCTTTTTCTATGGAAGGCAAGCTCTGGACATGCATGAAATAACGATTTTTTAATACGATGTTCTCATCGATATGCAGGTCGATTACTGACTTACAAGCAATACCACAGACTCCAAATTTCCCACCAATTCGTAAATATTTTTGCTCCTCGTTTATGAAAATATCCAAGGGTGAAACATTATATAGAAATTTAATTTCATACTGATCACATACTTCTTCAACATTTCTCTTTATTTTGTCAGGGTGCAGTAACCATTTTTCATCGTTTGTTTTCTTCCTTCGATAAACACTTTCCGGAAACAATTGTTTCAGCAATGGATTTTGGGCATCTTCGGGAAATTGTGCAAGATACATATTACTGCAACATAAGTCGTCAAGCAGATACGTTTCTTTTGTAAGTAGAAGTACTCGGTTATGTTTTTTTGCTAAACATATTCCGGCCGCCACTTCCTTTAATCCCCCACCCAAAATAACATAATCAGTTTCACTTATAATTGGCATATTATTTATGGTATTCATACATCCTCCAATTTTATATTCATCCATTTACCATGTAGCATTCGTACCAGAAAACAAATTGATCGAAATACCCAATCCACAGACATTGCAATCCATATACCGAATAATCCCATACCAAAATATTCCCCCAAGATATAACTTAAGCCAATTCTCCAAGTCCACATTGAGAATATGGAAACAATCATAGTAAATCTAGCATCATCAGCTGCACGTAGTGCATTGGGTAATGAAAATCCTGTTGGCCAAAATATCATAGCACATATACTATGGTAAGTGATAATTTGCCACGCCATTGTAGCTGCTTCGGGCGACAAATGATATAGTCCTGTAATTTGCTTTGCCAATAAAATAATGAATATATTTAGAATTGCCATAGCAATATAAGCCACTTTCATTAATTTAATAATATAATATTTTGCATCGTCGTAGGCACGAGCTCCCACGGTCTGTCCAATTACTGTAAGCAATGCCAACCCTATGGAAGAAGCTGGAATTACAGCAAATCCGGCGACAGTTCCCACCACTGCATTCGCAGCAATCGCCGCTGTTCCAAAACCAGCAATTAAGCTTTGTACTAATAATTTACCAATCTGGAAGATACAATTATCAATTCCTGTAGGAATACCAACACGAGATATTCTTTTAAGTATAAAAGGACAGAAACCTAATTTGAATTTTGCATCAATATGAATTGGACGCTTCTGGTTATGAATTACAAAAAGCATTACAAGAGCTCCTACTATTCTTGAAATCAAAGTAGCAGATCCTACCCCATCCGCTCCCATATGGAAGCCATAAACAAAGATCGCATTTCCAGTAATGTTTATTACATTTACTAATATGGATGTCATCAAAGAAATCTTGGTGTTTCCCATGGAACGGCATAGGGCAGTTGATCCACTATAGATTGCCAAAAACGGGAATGATAATGCAGTCAAATTAAAATATACAACTGCACTTTTCATAACATCATGTTCAACATTACCAAATATTAAATGTAGAATTTTCGCATTCCCTATTAGAGCGAATACCATTACAACCAAGGATATAGAGGTAATAGCAAGGATTAACTGATTTGCTGTCTTACATGCTTTTTCCTCATTCCTTTGACCTAAATATCTGGCTGCAACAACGGCTCCCCCAGTAGCCAAAGAGGCAAAAATATTGATCAATAATATATTCACGGTATCTACTAGTGAAACTCCTGCCATTGCAGCTTCACTTACACTTGATACCATGACAGTGTCCGCCATACCAACAGTTACTCCTAGCATTTGTTCTAGAATCAGTGGAATAATTAGTGTGTACAAATCTTTTTTTGTAAAAAGCTTCAATATGTTTGCCCTTCTGTTAATTAATTATAATATAACATTAACTCTCTCTGTTTTTGAACCACATAGGTTTTCGCTATAGGTATCCGGTTGGCTACCACCTGCAAATATAGTGAAACTTCCTGGCTCATATTCTTTTGTTCCGTCGGCGAGAATTATCATGAATTGTTCTGCAACAATCGTAAATGCTACTGTCTTAGCTTCCTGTGGTTTTAGGGTAATGCGTTTCATCGCACAAAGCTTATGGTTTGGCACTCTTACCGTAGCCTCATCATCCTTTAGATAAATCTGAACAATTTCATCTCCTTGTAAATCACCTATGTTCGTAACAGTTACTGTTCCTGTAACATTTTCTCCTGGTTGAAGCTTTTGATTTTCTATGGTAAGTCCACTATATTCAAATTTTGTATAGCTCAAACCATAACCAAATGGGAACAATGGTTCTTCGTTGATGAACTTATAGGTTCTACCCTCCATTGAATAGTCTTCAAAATCAGGTAACTTATTATTTTCTGAGTAAAAAGTAACAGGAAGTCGACCAGAAGGGCTATACTTACCAAAAATCAAGTCAGTAATTGCTTTACCTCCCATTGCACCCGGATACCAAGCTTGAATAATGGCGTCAGCATGTTCATTTCCAAATTCAAAATCAATTGCACTCCCTGTTATATTAACAAGAATTACTGGTGTATTTCTTTCACAAGCGGTACGAATTAGATCTCTTTGGCATTTTGGAAGTAGTAAGTTTTGCTTATCTCCTGAGATCTCTTTTCCAACCATTTCCTCGCCTTCCATTGTCTCATCAAGGCCCACTACCACGACGACTACATCAGCAAGATCAACCTGCGTTTTCACCTCGCCCAAACGATCTCCTTCATAACCTGGATCCTCAAGCTTATATTCAAATAAATGGCATCCTTCGGAATAATTTACTCTAGCATTTGGCACTTCACTTCGAATTGACTCCAATACCGTATGATATTGATTGGCTGTTCCATGATAATTACCCTCCAAAGCTATAATGGAGTTAGCATTTGGTCCCATAACCGCTATATTTTTAATCTTGCTCTTATCTAGTGGTAGAATTCCATTGTTCTTTAATAGAACCAAGGATTTTCTAGCCACCTCTTCATTTAATTCTCTATGTGCTTCACAATCAACGACTTCATAGCCAATCTCATCAAAAGGTGTACTTTCATCGAACATACCTAGTTTCATTCTTGTGGTCAGTAATCGCTCAGTTGATGTTCTGATAAGTTCTTCCGTAATTTTACCTTCCTGTAATGCCTTTAACACATATCCATATATATTACCGCAGTTTAAATCGCAGCCATTTTCCAAAGCCAAGGCAACAGATTCGGTTGGGGTACTGGTTGTATTATGATGCAAATGAAAATCAGAAATCGCCCAACAGTCCGATGTCACGTATCCATCAAATCCCCATTTATCTCGCAGCAGATCCTTTAATAGTGTTTTGCTTCCACAGCAAGGTTCTCCATTTGTTCGATTGTAAGCACCCATAACCCCTTCTACTCCACAATCCACTAATGCTTTAAAGGCAGGTAAATAGGTTTCTTCCATATCCTGTTGTGTCGCAATAGCATCAAATTCATGTCTTACTTTCTCAGGTCCGCTGTGTACTGCAAAATGCTTTGCACAGGCTGCTGATTTCATGTATTTCTCATCATACCCCTGTAAGCCCTTAACAAAAGCAACACCTAAGTTTGAGGTTAGATATGGATCTTCTCCATAGGTTTCCTGTCCTCTTCCCCATCTTGGATCTCTGAAGATATTAACATTAGGCGACCAAAAAGTGATTCCTTTATAAATTCCATAATCCTCATGCTTTTGGTACATATTATATTTTGCACGTCCCTCGGTTGAGATGACATCCGCAACCTTTTCAATTAGTTCATCATCAAAGGTTGCTGCCAACCCGATTGCCTGTGGAAATAGCGTTGCCATACCGGCACGTGCTACTCCGTGTAGTGCTTCATTCCACCAGTTATAAAACTCAATCCCCACTGGTTCAACCTTTGCACTCTCAAAGAGCATTTGTGATGCACAATCTTCTATCGTCATATGTGCTACCATATCTTTTGCACGTTCTTTAAAGCTAATCGTCTCATCTTGATATTTATATTTTTTATCCATATGTTTCACCTTACCTCCGATATTAATATTCTAATAAATTAACCTCTTTTACCGTCTTATTACTTGCATTAATTTTTAATGTTTGTATTTCATCATGACCTATCGTCAAATCATACTTTGTCCCTAGTAGTGTTAAGCAGTACTTTTGATCTTTTCCCTCTGTCTCTAACACTCTTACAATATAATCATCATCATCTTCTGCCTTCTTTACCGTCATGATTTCCACACCCGATTGGTCGGTAGAGGTCATCGAAAAGGTGGTACTATGTTCCATTCCAGAATGACAACTATCTGCAAGATAATCGTAGGAACCGTTAACCCGCTTTGCCATTTCGTATAACTGAGGAATAGGTAACTCTTCTCCATGGGGTTTTAGTACAAAGGTAAATTGTATCTTACCTATATCAGTGTATTCGTAGGTTTCTAAAGGTTCATACCAGTTTTTACCGTTCCCTTGCGCATACATTGAACTTCTTGCTGCTGTAAGAAGCAAGGTGCCGTTGCACATACTAAAGCAATATTTACTATCATTAGAAATTGCCATACCCTCTTTACCGTCTTGTGTAACATCTAAAAATCGATGCATATAGTATTCGTCTTCATCCTGAATGGTTCGGCATATTGTTCCATAAGAACCCTCAGCTTTCGTTACAGGATTTTCAATTCCAAGCGGAAGGCCAATCTTAAACGTGTGCCAATTCTTATCCCAATGCAGATGGTTTTCTACCACAATTTCCTTTTCTCCTGCATAAAGATAAAATAGTTGCTCTAGATTGCTTCCTCCATGTTCATAAATTGCTCGTATACATTCTCTGAGTTTTCCACTTTCCACTTTTTCAATTGATTTGAGTTTCATAATTTCATTTGTATTTTCATATGGTCTTCCCTGTCTTCCTCCCCAAGTATCTCTCTCATCAATCCATACCTGATAGGAAATTGGTGCCTTTAATCCATTGTAACCGGTCGATTTATCTATGAGTGAATTTAATAATCCACTGTCTTTATCAAATGTTACTTTAACAAATTTATTTTCCATGCAATATGGTTCCCTATGATCTAATTCCATATCATTGTTATAGCACATTGTTGAACTTTCTATTAAGAGCCGGTAAATTGCATATCCGCAGGATGGTATATCAGCATGAAATACTATATTTCTTCTTCCGCCAAGTACATTATTTCTGACCTTTGCCTTTGTATGAACTCTTTGATAATGGATTTCATTGCCCGCTGGATCTAGAACCTTTAAAGGATCCTGGCAAAACCAATTGAGTTCCACATTGACAAACCCATGAAAACTTTGACCTCCTGTATTAAATAAGAATAATGGAAACCCTTCTCCTGTAGTATCGATATGGTTTACCACGGACTGAATTGCCAAAGCTTTGATGCCACCAGAATAAGCACTTACCGTTGAAAGCTGCATAATTGCTTCGTCCCGTGCTTGCTTAATTGCTGTTCCACCCAAGGTATCATGAAATTGATTAAACAATAGTAACTTCCATAATTCCATCATCTTATCTGTTTCTTTTAACCAACTATCTGTACGCGCTGCTGCCATAGAAAGTAACATATCCGCTTCCATCAAACGAGTTTCACTAAATCTGTTCATTTTCTTTAGTTTTGAATCCATAGCATAACAGCCTGTATTTACCTTTTCAAAGGGTTTTTTCACTGTTTCTAATGGCCTATCCTTTATATCTTCGAAGAATTGTTCAAAGGTTGAGAATTCCAATTGCACCTCTGGATATTCTTCTCTAAGCTTATGTATACTTTCTATATTCTCCTTTGTTGGACCTCCACCATGGTTACCAACACCATAACAGCAAGGCATCTTATCAAAGTTCGTCATGGCTGCTAAGGTAACGTCAATATTCTTTTTTGTAGGTTCATGAAACCAGGTGGTATATTCCCCTGGAAGAGTAATTGCATTGACACTACTTCCGTCATCACTTTCCCAAACGAATACAGGTTCGTCATGCCTTGGCCTCATTAATACATAATGGTCCATTCCACTTTTTTTTAGAAATTGTGGTAAGTTTGGTCCATGGCCAAAGCTATCCACGTTTGAACCAATTTTACTCATTTTCCCGAAGTTCTTTTTTAAATATCGCTGCGAATATAGTCCCTGTCGAGCAAAAGACTCTCCATTTGGTAAATTGCAATCTGGCTCGATAAACCAGCCTCCAGTTATTTCCCAACGACCTTCTGCTACACGACTTTTTATTTCTTCAAACATCGTTGGTACAGTCTTCTCAATCCATTCAAAAAATGCAGTTGAAGTTGAGGTGAATTTAAAATCTTCAAATTCCTTCATTCGATCTAATGCAGAAGCAAAGGTAGCCTTTACTTCTTGCATTCCTTCATCCCAGTTCCAAAACCATACCGGATCAATATGTGAATTTCCTATCATATATAGCTTCTTTTTTTCCATGCCAGTCTACTCCAATCTCTATTTTATCCCACTCATTAATAAGTAAAGGTGTCTTTCATAGCTTTAAACCATGGATTGTAATAGGTTGCAAATTGTTTTTTAGCCTCTGCTAATCTAACATCTGCATCAGCAATTACATTTGCACCTACATGCCCAAAGGTATATCCATCAAAATGTCTGCTCGTCAATTTATCTAAACTGTTTTTCCAGCTTGCCTCGTCCGATCCAATTAAATTATTAAAACCACCCCAAATCGTATCACCAGCAATCAGAAATTGATATCCATCACAATTGAGTGCAAAGCATACACTTCCCATTGTGTGTCCTGGTGTATGCAATACTTCCATCGATATTGTTCCAAAATCAAAGCGATCCCCATCTCTTAACTGCTTATCCACAGTGCAAGGTGAAAATGTGCGGCCGTACAACAGTTCTGCGGTTGTTCTGATGGAATCACCCGTCTCTACCTGTGGGATATCCGCCTCCTGTAAATACAGTAAGCAGCCATATTCTTCTTTAAATAACTTTGCAGCACCTACATGGTCGTAATGTCCGTGTGTGCCAAAAATTGCTTTGATATCTTCAGGCTTATGTCCTGTAGATCTGATATTTTGAATAATCTGTTCATATCCGTCGGGAGTACCGCAATCAATAAGATACAGACCCTCTTTACCTTCAATCAAATAAGCTGTCGCATCAAACGAATGCGACAGGGACACTCCACCTACTTGATATAAATGTTTCATTAACTTCATAGGACACCTCATAATAATTTTTTATTTTCTATTTCAGCTCATTCATCAGGCTTGTTTCTTGATCAAGGTATGTGATTGTAAAGCTGAAGTTCTTTAAATTAGCGGTTAAAATCGCCTCAAAACCTCCACTACTTCGACGGATTTTAAGAATATGATCTTCTGTATCTTCAATGATACAAGCATCATCAAAGGCAGGATATTCATTTCGAAAGCGCATAAGCTTACATAAATCTCGAACAATCGGTTTCTTTACTTCTTCCCTGATTTCCTCAACCATGTAATTATGTCGGCTAATATTTCTTGGAAAATCTGTTCGATTCATTAAGATATAATCATTTTCTCCCGCTAATAATCCCACATAATATACTTGTGGAATACCCGGTGCAAAGAACTGAATTGCTCTTGAGAGTAAATATGCTTCCTCACTACCGACTGCAGAGAAGTAGGTACAATTAATCTGATAAACGACAGGCTTATTATTTGCTTTCGCACTAAAATCCATCTTAAAATTAGCACCTTGTTCTAAGGTTTTATTACATACCTCATCTATTTCTTCATTCGTTAACAAATCCTTAACGTCTACTGTACCAATTCCATCGTGGGTATCTAGTGTGGTATATTGATTTCTCGGACAAATATTCAACCAATTCTTTAACTGCTTCCCACTTCCGGAGTAAATCGTATGTAAAACCAGCACTGGTAAAGCGAAATCATAGACATAGTAGCCATGGTCTGCAATTTTCTCTTGAATTTTATAATGGTCATGAATCTCTGGTAGCATAGGGATGTTTCTTCTATCTAAAATATCTTGTACCTTTTTCATCAAATCCCACATCTCGGGTTCAATAAAGAAACAAGAGGTTCCATATTTCTTTGTTGCAAAGGCAAAGGCATCTAAACGAACCAAGGATGCGCCGTGATTCATTAAGCATTCTAAGGAGCGTTCAACAAAATCCCAGGTTACTTCCGCATTCATATCTAGGTCCATCTGTTCTTCACTAAAGGTACACCATATTTTCTCTGTTGTTCCATCAGCAAACTCTATATCTTCACAGGGAGCATGGGGTTTTCGCTTGTTTAAAATTGCTACTTCCTCCTTCGTAGGCTCCCCCTTCGGCCAAAAGTTTTTAAATCTCAAGAACATATCCTTATATTCCGATGCATCATGTTTTTCAATAAAGTCCAAGAAATAATCAGAACGTCTTGATAAATGATTAATCATAAAATCGTACATTAATTCATAATCTTTCGCGATATCGTCAATGTCCTCCCAGGTTCCAAATGCTGGATCCACCTTTTCGTATGTTAATGGTGCAAATCCTCTATCCCCCGAGGAAGGAAAGAAAGGTAAAATATGAATCGAGCCAATCTCCCTTTTAAAGTAAGTGTCTAGCATATCTTTCAGCTCTTTTAAGTTCTTACCAAAGCTATCAGCATAGGTAATCAACATAATTTTATTGTTCATTAAAGAATCCTCCCTGCATATTAGCCTTTCTTATAAAATGGATGCTGTTACCATATATCTCCAATCGTTATGATACAAAGGCAACGTACGATAGCCGGGATTTTCTCGGTTATCAAGTAATAGTCTTTCTTGCTCTAATTCTTCTATTTTGCTTATGTTTCCATTTACAAAACTATCTATTCTCCAAATCGCAGCATGAATGCGTTCCTTCAAGCCTCCGATTCTTAAATCTTGAGAATCAAATCCAAATGCTTTATTTTCTTGGTACCACTGGTTACGAAATGCCACATGGAAAGCCTCAATACGGCAGAGAAGTTCAGGGCATTCTTCTTTTTCTATTTTTTCAAGTAGAACCAAATTCTTATGATCATAGGCATCCTTTAATCGAATACCCAGATCGCATTTCAGTTCTAGAACATGACCTAATTTTGCCAAGGTATCGAAAATATAACTAAATTCATTTTCTTTCTTAGCAATTTCTGATAATGATTGATAGCATTTTTTGAAATGTTGCGCATAGGTACGCTCATCAATATGTTTATCATATAATCCCTGTAAAACATCTTGATAGAAGATATATTTTGCTGGACCCACGGAAATACGACCTGGTGATGGGTTATCTGGCGTAAGATTAAGGGAATCTAATTCCATAAAATCATAAAAATCCATATGGGTACAAGTTTTTAATCTTCGGCTAATGTTACCATCGGAATCATTCCCATTATAACAAACCTCAGCGTATAGTTGTAATACAGGACCAACCACAAAGTTAGAGGATTCCGCACCATTATCCCCCCATCCTGTAACGATTACATCCGATATCCCGTTATCTAAACAGCTTTGTAACGCTAATTTTGAGGCAATCATACTGTGGTGGAGTAACGGAGCAAAACCCTGCCATTTCCATGCTCCTCCTGCAAAAACAATCTGATTGGACAGTTGTTTGTGATGATCAATCTTTTTATCGTATTTCGATTTATCTCTTGTGTAATAATCCCAATAGATAAGTTGTACATTCTCTGGTATCATACCTTTGATTATGGTATTAATGTCTTCCTTCACATTTCTATAATCCGAATTATTCGGTAGCATATTAATAAACATGTCACTCCACATCATTACGTGGAAGTTGTATTTTTCACAGATTTCTACCACCCTTTTTAAATGTTCCATCATTATGGAAGAGCGAAGTATATACCCATTTTGCTTTAAATATTTACCGAGACCAAACATTTCTGCTTCATCCATACCAATATTAATTCTTTTTGATGAAAAAACCTCAGAACATGTCCTTACCATTGCTTCTATTAATTCATATGTTTTATCATTTCCACAGAGAAGGATATCACCGATATCCCTGATATCATCAAATACTGCCCAATGAAAGATTGCATTCAAATGTGCAAGTGTCTGAATACACGGTACCAATTCAATTCCAATGGATTCCGCATAAATATTAAAACTACAAAGCTCTTCTTTACTAAATCTCCCTCTCATATAACCGAAATAAGGGTATTCTTCAATTTCATAGGTATCTTCTGTATATAACATAAATGAATTATATCCCATAAGTGCCATTTGTCGAATGGTTTTCTTAACTGTATCAATATTACAAACTGCATTTCTTGAATTGTCCTGCATATAGGTTAAATGTGTAAAAGCAGGTGTTTCACTTATGAAAGTGCTATTACCAGCCTCCATAGCTTCTATTAACAATCCTAACCCACGGAAGAATTCTACCTTATTATGATAGGATATTTCCGCCTTCCCTTCTTGTAAATCTACTGTTAAACCACGTTCTGTTAAATTGACTACTACTTCCATGCCTTCTGTTTCATCTTTAGCTAATGTAAACCCAAGATGTTCTTGCAAGTCCATTAATGGTTGCAAGAACTCCTGTTGTAAATTGGTAAACCTTAGAATACGATTCATAGTGTACTCTTCTCCCTTTATGTTTTTTAACAGTTATTTTTTCAATTTTTCTATATTCTCCGCACTTATGATAATGGGTTCCCCAATTAGCTTTGACATGATTATGGTCTTAGCTATATTTTCTAACACATCCATCTTGTTGTATGCATCAATGAGATCCGCCCCATACGTCAACGCTCCATGATTCTTAAGTAAGATACAGTTAACTTTATTGATATAGGGTGAAATTGCTTCTACCATTTCCATTGTACCTGGCGTACCATATTCAGCAAGAGCAGTAGGTCCTAAGATTACTTTGGCTTCAATTAAGTAATTATCAGGAATAGTTTTACCTGCAAGTGCAAATGCTGTAGCATATGCTGGATGGGTATGCACGATGGAATGAACGTCCGGTCTATTGTTGTAAACAGCTTGGTGCATTGGAAATTCGGAAGATGCCTTACTCGTTCCCTCAATTACTGCTCCGGTTAGGTCAACCACGATCATATCCTCTGGTCGAAGCATACCTTTGTTTTTTCTCGAAGGGGTAATTATAATATGCTCTTGTGTGACTCTGATACTGATATTTCCATCACTTGCGGTGACTAAATTGCGATCATAAAGTAATTTACAAATATCTGCAAGCTGCTCTCTTTCCTTATTATACATGTTGTCTCCTATTCAATCGTAATTACGACTTCATCCATATAGTCTGCTATATTAATACTGTAATATCCATGTTCCGTTTTTACTTCCTTTGTCATATCCGTGCCATTCACCATTAATTTTGTTGGAGGCACCTCTTTGTAGAAAGCAAATATGCCTCCTTCAATCAAGGTAATGACTGTTTGTTTTTCGGTAGAATAGATCGTTTTTACAGCATGATTACTCATATATTTATTGACTAAACCAATTGGCGTTACGTGTTCCTTCATTGGAAGGAACAAGATCAGTTCATAATCTTTTTCAGTTAGCTTCACATGAATTGATTCTTGCTTTTTCATTATCATAAAGGATTTATCAAAATAACGATAAGCTCCAAATATCTCTCCTGATAAATCATATATCTCAGAAGGGGATAGATCAGCTTCCACCAGTTCATTGCTTTCACTGATATGAAAAGCCGCTATCACGCCTGTTCCATTTACTGTATTGGTTAACTTTAATGCCCGATCTTTTAGCGGGGAATCGAAGATACAATCCATGGTAGGCTTAGCACATCGATCCATTCTCAAAATTCTGCCATCATGATATACCAGTGGCATTATTTCCTCATATATAGTCTCGCCAATTCTGTCACTGATATAGATGGGACCACCGCTGATTGCACGTACCAATGCATGCTTTTTAGCATCCGCATGATTCGTCCAATACATGTCCCAATCACATACATAAACATTATCGTGATATAAAGCGTTGTATGCATTTTGTAGCATATGCTCTCTGAAGCCCTTTTCTTCATCAGGAACAAAATCATCGCTGTTTCTAGAAATACAGGTGTTGGAACGACTAAATACATTTTCTAGTGCCATACCCATGCAATTGATAATATTTCCATTCATGAACATCATAACTGCGGCTTCTAACGACATATGAGTACCCAAAGCAACCTTTGCAATTTCTTCATTGTTTTTATAATGATTTTTTAACGCACTCTGCCCATCTACTTTAACAAAATCAATTCCTTGGTTTTTTAAATAGGTATACCATTTTCTCCAAAATCCAAATCCCTTTTCTGGCTCATAATGGGGAATTAGTTTTCCATTCTTTGTTTTGTATAAATTATCTTTCATTTCCAACGCTAGCTTAGAATCCGGTGCTACTCCACCCCAGTATCCGCCTAACGTATGCCATACTCCAATCCAATTTATATCACTTTCTTTTTTTATTTTCTTTATCATGTCCTTAAATTCATTGGGAAATTTTGTTGAATCCGGTTCAAACGTAGTTAAGCATTGATCCTCTGTAGCTAGCCAACCGTCATCCATTAAAATCCATCTAGCGGGAATTTTTTTGCTCTTTAGCTCTTCCACTTTTTCTAGTACTTTTCCTTCTGAGATATCCGTATAGAAGGCATCCCAACTACACCAGCCAAAATACTCAAACATCTCTGGATAGTTTCTACTAGCTTTCATCGGAATCTTCTTTAACTGACAAGCTTTTTGAAATACTCGTTCTGAAACATCATATAGATTTTCTCCTTCGGATAAGACAAAGCACAGATCATCAATTTGATTGATTCCTTCTGTATAGGCAGTCATTTCAAAGCAAATTGAAGTATCAGTCCCCTTAGTAATGTATGTTTTCGTTTTATTTCCTACCATCGGTAGAATATAGCCAAATTTATTTTCTCCCTCTAAGAACAGGGATTGTGTACGTTCTGGTACTTCTGCAAAAGAATTAATAAATGCAGGCCGACTCCACCAATCCCGCTGTTGATACTGAGCACATAACCTAGTAGGATTTTCATCAAAACTCATGGTTAATTGTATTGGTGATTGACCCCTTAAATTAAAACTTTCTCGAAATGGAAGATTTTCAATTTTTACCGCAACGGTTCCTACTGTAATATTTTCCTCTAAATCTAAGGAAACCGAAGCACTGATTTTTCTTTCCTCCTGTGCAAACGAAAACAGGTATTGCTCTTTGTTATGAGTAACAATCTTTCCATCCAACTTAAGTAAAATTATTTCATCCTCTAATGCCACCATTAATGCCATCTCTTTTATATTTAACATAGCTTCCTTCACTCTCCTATCTGCTGCTTCCCAACCAAACTACACTTAAACTTGGGTTCATTATAGTACCATCCGAAAGAAAATTTTCTGAACTTAAAAATGTACCCGTAATTTTCTTTCTGATCTTTAGCTTTATTGTCTTTTCTTCTTGGGGGAATAAAAAAGCATAATTATCATCGCCCAGGCACCAATAGCAATCTTCCTCTAGCTCTACCCCTGTATGAATTGCAACTTCCTTGCCAATATTCTTTAAGCAAACTGTCTTTTCTATTTCACCTGTAAGTTCGTTGGTACAACTACTTAGCTCTTTGCATATGACCTCTGCATCAATTCCCATAAGAGGTTCAAATAGATGTTCTTTCTGCAACGCAAACATGTATACATTCTCGTTCATAACGTACTCATTCTTTATCACTTTTAATTCTACGAAGAATACTTCACTCACATTTTCTATTTTAAAAGTAAACTTAGTCGCATTAACACAACTATTACTAGAAAATTTACCATCATAAACCTGTTGTATTACACAGGTTCCATCCAAATTTCTAACTTTACAGATAATTTTTCCTACAAATTCTTCCTGCGAATTATGTAATGTGATTTCCTGGGAGAATTGCTCGCCCACGATATAATCCAATTTCTGATACGTCATTGACACATGAACTGGAGCATATGTTTTCTTTACCCAATAATAAGCCGGTTTCGCATCACCATAATAATCCACTAAATTGGTACAGGAAGCATTCGGCCAAGGTTCATTTAACTGCCAAATAATGCAGCCACTATTTTGGTATTTTCTTCTTCGATTCGCTTCGATAATGAACCGTAATCCTTCTGCTTGCATGTATTGACTCGCTTGCACGAATAGAGATAAATCCTTAATTGGTCCGAAAAATTGTGTATCCCTTCCATAAGTTCCCCACCATTCACCATGATGTTGCCAATTTAAGTTACCTGACATTGGCGTTGGATACCATGAATCCTTTGGAAGAAATTTCTTTAAATTTTTTAAAGAAGTCGTTCCATCCATCCCAAATTCACTATGAAATAAATTATCTGAATTACCATACATCTGGTAATGCTTTGGATTTCCTTGGTAACTCCAACTACCATGTACATCATGGCTGACACCTTTTTCAGAGGAGAGAAATTGTCTTGGTCCCGAAGCAGAAGTTGGTAAAAACATCCGATAAGGATCATATTGTTCAACTAACTCTTTTAACATAGCAATATTTTGATTATCATATCCACAGGGTGTATTTTCCGTCTCCATTAATTCATTGCCACCACTCCAAACTGTAAGTGAAACATGATTGCGCTTCTGTTTGATTGCAGCGATTGAATTTACCTTTAAAAGTTCTAGAAAATCTGGTTCTAAAGAAGGCGTATTATCAATTCCAGAGCTGGATTGAATAAACTCTTGCCATATTAAGATACCCTTCTCATCACAAAGATTATAAAACCACTCTTTTTCAATTAAACCTCCACCCCATACACGTAACATATTAACATTAGCGTTCACTGCACAATCAATAAGATATGCATATTGTTCTTTCGTTACATTTCCATAGATATGATCAATTGGAGTGACGTTCATTCCTTTGATATAGGTTTTATTACCATTGATCATGAAGGTATATGGCAAGGCATCTTCATGTTCTCTTTCGTTATGTCCATATGCCAAGCTGCGAATACCAACTTTTTGAATAGAAAGTAGGATATTCTTATCCTCAGCTAATGCAGAAATCTTCAGGGTATAAAGTGGCTGCTTACCGCTGCCATTGGGGTACCAGAGCATTGGCTGTTCTACAATTATTTTATCCTCAAATTTCTCATTTGGTTCAATGTTAATTATACTCTGATGAGTACAATTTTCACTATCAGGAGCATATAATTGAAGTTGCATCTGTAAAATGCTCTCTTTCGCTCGTTCTACCCTTCCTTCAATCATGATAACTCCCTGCCCATTTTCGACATCCGAATGGACATAAATATCTTGAATTTCCACTTCTTCATAAATCTTAAGTTTTACGTCCTGCCAAAATCCGATATTTACCAACCTAGTTGAGAAATCCCATTTATAGTTAAATCTACTTTTTTGAGTAAAGGTTCTGGAGGTAAAACCAATTTGTCCCATCTCCTGTGGTACACCTTTAAATACGACAACTAAAGTATTTTCTTCTTTCAGTACTTCTGTTATATCCACATGCAATGCATCATACATTCCTTTATGTTTTGCTAATAATAAATCATTCACATAAACAAGTACTTCATAATCCAAACCTTCAAAAATCAATTCTGTTTTACGTTTACTTTTAGGATGTGGAGTTGAAAATACTGTTCGGTACATCCACCAACGATTTTCAATCCATTCACATTGTAAGCTGTCGCGTCCAAAATAAGGATTTGTAATATATCCTGCTTGATATAAATCGTAATGGACTCCACCTGGAACCTTTGCTCTAATCCAAGGAGTTACACCATGAAGCTGCTGACCTGTTTCCATGCTTTTTTCTTTGATAGGAACATAAGGCCAATACCCTTTTACCTGCCAATCTAGATTTGATAAAGAAATCTCCATAAACACCTCCACAAAAGGGAGTGCTTCAACATGAGAACTTTTACATTATCATCGAATACACTCCCTAAAAAAAATCTAAAAATAAACTTTATATGTCTTAATCTCATATCCAGTGATATCAAAGCATATTTGGTCATTTTGCACTTCAACTTCACCTATTTCTCGTTCAATTAAATTAGTTTCTATTACCTTGGTTACCGGAATAGAAAAGGTCAACTTTACTGATTGATCCTTATGATTCTTATATTCATAAAGCCTTACAATATAAGCATTTTCGTCTTCTGCTCTCTTAATCGTATCAATAACAATATGACTTGAATTCACTGATAATAATCCAAAAGAAGCTTTCCTATTATTACTCTCAGTGATTTCCTTTCCGTGTAATGGCATATTTAATTCCGTAGCCGACTGCTGCACGTTACTATGTTGCCAACTTCCTTCATGTGGATAGATGGAGTAGGTAAAATGATGGTCGCAACGATCTGCAGTTTCATCTGGACGTAGTGCTGACTTAATGAGCGTAATGCCGATTACATTATCATGAATATCATGGCCATACTTACAATCATTTAATAAAGATACCCCATAATTACCTTCTGATAAATCTACCCACTTATGTGCAGATACTTCAAATTTTGCAAAATCCCATTCTGTATTTGTATGAGTTGGTCTTTGGATGTTACCGTACTGGATTTCATAAGTTGCATCTGTTGTATGAATATCCACAGGGAAAAAAGCCTTTAATAAGACTTGTTCTTCCTTCCATGAAACAAATGTTTCAAAATCAACACGATCCTTATCCTGATAAATAATCATATCCTGCCTAATTATAGATTTATTAAATTCCCAAGATAATCTTAAAACTCCTCTTACGGGTCCTACTTCTAGTACTTCCGTTTTGATTAAGTTCATTGGTTTATAAGGTTTATCTCTATAAAATATATCTATATCCCATGCATCAAAGCGTAATGGTTTGTCTTCAAAAGCACAAAGTACGTTCATGGGTTTACCACAGCATAGCTGTTTATTATTCCACTTATCGAGGAAGGAAATTATTTCACCATTCTCATTTAAATCAATAGAAAAGAAAGAATTTTCTAAATGTTTCTCTTTCACTACAAGGTCTGATTTTATCTCTTCTACCTTTTCAGAAATCAAAAGCTTTTTAAAACCGTAGGCAGGGATATCCTCAACATAAATTTGCATTCCATCCTTTGTTGCCTGCTTCTTTACTGCGTTCCCATCCATGTCGACAAAAGCTGTTTCACTTGTTATTGTGCTGCTATACGGCATATAGAGAACGTCATTACGCTTCCATCCTATCGTATTAAATACCATTATGCAATTCTTATTTTCATCAGATGAAGCACAAATGCTCTGAACTGCTTGTTCTAACAATACATTCCCTTGCTTTTGTACGTCAAGATAGATTTCTTTACAATCCTCATAGACCTGTCTGATGGAAGAACCAGGCAACACATCATGAAATTGATTCAGTAATATTTTCTCCCAAATAAGATTGATTGATTCCTTTGGATATTTCTCTTCTTTGTTAAGGGAATCAGCCAAAACGCTTAAAAACTCCACATCATGCATTAAAATTTCCGCTTTACGGTTGGCACGTTTGGTATATCCTTGTGAGGTATAAGTACCTCTATGCATCTCAAAGTAAAGTTCGCCTTCCCAAACACCTAAACTATTGTGATCAATTGTATCATAAATTCTTTTAAAATAGTTTTCAGTTGTATCAATTTGGACCTTCGGAATTCCCGGTATATTCTTCATGACACGTGCCTGTTCTAGCATTTCCTTCGTTGGACCGCCACCGCCATCACCCCATCCGAAGGCTAAGAGCAGTTCTTCATTCTTATCCTTATCTCTATAATTTTTCCAAATACCAGTAACCTCTTTTGGTTCCATTATTCCATTATAAGTATAATACCAAGAATCATCTTCTGGTGTTGTAATAAAATGTGTAAAAATCTCGCTTCCATCAATGCCCTTCCAACGAAAGGTATCAAAAGGAAAATGATTGTACTGATTCCAACTTATTTTCGTTGTCATGAAATAATCCATGTCTGATTTTTTCATAATCTGTGGTAATGCTCCACTGTAACCAAAAACATCCGGTAGCCATAATAATTTTGAATCTTTATTAAACTCTTCTTTTATATATCGTTTTCCAAAGAGGAATTGACGTACTAGGGATTCGCCTGACGGCAGATTTGTATCCGATTCCACCCACATACCTCCGGTGATTTCCCACTGTCCTTCTTTTATACGATCTTTAACTTGCTCAAAAATATCAGGATAATCTTCTTTTAGGAACTTATATAATTGGGGTGAAGAGTGCATAAAGCGAAATTCCGGAAAAATTCTCATTAAATTCAGTACTGTTGAAAAAGTTCTAGATGCTTTCTCACGTGTTGCAGAATATCTCCATAACCAGCCCATATCAATATGAGAATGTCCCACTCCTGTTACAATAGGTTTCAGTTCTTCTAATTTATCATATTTCTCTAGGCCTTTTAGCACAAATACCAATGCGTCCTTGATAGAATTATAATAAGGTTCCTGTCCAAAGTTTAAGAAATCTACTTTCAAAAATGTATCTGTTAAAAGCTTTGTCAGTCTGATTCTTCTTAAATCATTTTCATCCAATAAGTTGACACATTTAACTAAGGTATCGATTGTATAATAAAATTTATCTACGTGAGGATCAATCACAACCAGTTGTGCTTCTTTAAATACCCTTATTTTCGGGATATCTAATACTCCGCTCCAACATTTCAGTGCAATTTGTATTTCCTTATTATTTTCATAAATAGAAGAATCCAAAAATGCTTCTTCATGCCAAATGTCAATTCCCTGTATTGGTACTCCATTGATATAAAGCAAGGTTTCAGCGGTAGATCCTCCTCCATCCCTCGGACCTATAATTCCCTTAAAAGCCAGCTGTTTTCCTTTGAAATTTTCTGGAATTGTTACTTTGCATCGAAACCAAGCAACTTTATCATAACCACCCCAGGAATCGGAGAGCTTAAAATCTGACCATTCAGAATCATCATAGTTTGGATCAAATGCTCCATTGATCTTGTCTTCCATTGTTGTTTCAATATATTTCCATTCCACAAGCTGGATTGAAGCACTTATTCTTGTTTTAAATATATCTTCGTCAATATATTTTTTGATTTTTTCAAGTTTAAAATACGGATCACGTACCTTCATTGAACTTTCCTCCTGATTTTATTCATAGCAACGGGCTACCGCAACTGAATTTATTAAAACCTCAATGTCCTCCAAAAAATACCTCTTCAATCATCCTACACAACGTATGGTAGATTGGCAAATGTAATTCTTGAATCTTATATGTTATTTCACTTGGAGCGCAAATACAAATATCACATATCTCCTTTAAAGCTCCACCTGTTTTTCCTGTTAAACCAATGGTTTTTAACCCTTTTGCTTTCGCAGTTTCTATAGCATAGATTACATTACGGGAATTGCCGGAGGTACTGATGCCTAATAGGACATCTTCCACCTTACCATATCCAAATACCTGCTGTGCAAATACTAATTCGGGCTTTGCATCGTTGGCATATGCTGTTGATAATGCAATGTTACTTGTTAAAGTAATTGCAGGAAGTGCTCCTTGAAGATGCTCACTTAATATTTTACCATCCTCACCGAAAGACGTCAATTTATCCTTCATTTCCCTGCTGATAGGGCGCTTTATGTAAAATTCTTTCATCAACTCACCTACCATATGTTCGGCGTCTGCACCACTACCACCATTCCCACAGATTAAGAGTTTTCCTCCCTGCAGATAGGATTCTCGCATTGCTATAAAGGAATTCATGATATCATCTTTGCAATCGGATAGCACCGGATATTCCTGTATCAACTGATCTATGTACAAATTTTCCTTCATGTATGTATCCCTCCATTATCTGCCTACTTACTTTTGGTTAATACCTTCATAGCTATTTCAATAAATTTTTCTGATCCAAAGCTTCCAGACTTAAGTACCAATTGATAATATGGTTCTGTTATACTCTGACAAGTAGGTAGACCAGCTTCAATTTCTTCTAATACCTTCATACCCGTAATATTTACTTGGTTGCAGAAAGAAGCTGAAGTATCCCCTCCACAAATAATATATTTGTCTATTTCGAATTGGTCTCCAATTTCCTTTGCCAATTCCGAAAGAGTGCGGGATACTATTTCTGAAACCGTTGTATTATCGATATTACATTCTGCTGCCATTATCTTTGTTCTCTGAACATCTTCCTCTTTATTCATCGAGTGGATGACCACTATATCATTTGATTCATACGCTTGTTTATATTCCTTTAGAATGCGATTTATTTCATTCAAACGATCAGATGCTATAAATAATTTGGTGGTGTCTAGCATAATAACAGGATAATTCATTTTTCGCATATATGCCACTTGAGATTTCGTTTGTGGCGTTAAACTACCTGCTATACATAGAACCTTTGGACTACCATCTTTATTCTTATTTATGCTAAAATCTTCGGATGAAGTATCACTTTGTTGCAGTAATCCCAAATAATAACCAAGTGCTGAGCTTCCGCAAATTATTTTCTCCTCTATGACTGCTTTTGCAATAATGGAAAGATCGTCATTATTTCTAACATCAATTATAACATAATTTGCCTTCAACTTCATTTGCTTAATCGTATTTTGTAAAGCCTCTACTCCTTGATCTAAAACCTCATAAGAAATCGCGGATACTTTTCGCTTCGTTTGTGCTTGAAGAATATCCACCACGTTAGATTGCTTCATGGGATGCACGGGATCGCTTTTAAACTGTGAATCCTCCAGTTTAACACCATGAACATAATGGATACTGTGGAGAGTAGTTCTTCCGTTATCTGGAAATCCAAGTACGACAATAGCAAATTCCTCCTCTAAGGCATCTAACATCGCATCAAATTCGGCTCCTATATTTCCCCTAAAAACAGAACACTGTTTATTGAAAAATTGATGTATTTGATTTTTATCAAAGCATTTACTTGCAACATATACCCGTTTATATGCATCCTCGTAGCTTAAGAACCTGGAATTTGTATCAATGATTGTTACATCTTGAAATTCCATATTCTGATTTAGCTTGTCAAAATTATAAACCACGCTATTATGCCCAGCTTTTGTGTACATGATTCCTATATCATTCGCGCCGGTAACATCATCTGCAATTACTACTGTACAAGGCATACTATTCTCCTTACATGTTTACAATCTACTGCTACAATATATATCTCTCAATTATTACTCCATCACTATTAACTCAATCACGTAAGCTCTAGTACTTATAATTCTATCTCTTTTAACTCTATCTCTTTTAACTCAATCACTTTTAACTCTATCTCATTTAACTCTATCACTTTTAACTCTATCTCTTTTAACTCTATCTCTTTTAAACTCTAGCTCTTATAACTCTAGCATATTCACTTCTACTACTTCAGCCGTTCTATCATATGGTATCTTAATCGTCTTAATTTCGCATGGGGTGAAATCAACTGTGATAGATCGCTTCATAAATGGAATATTAATTGTAGTCTTCACATGGTGTTTCATTGTTTCATAGGCACGAATAATAATTCCATCCTTGTCTTCAGACTCTTTCATTGCTGAAATGATTACTTCCTTTTGATCTACATCGATAAAGGACTGTACTTGCGGCAATGTTCCTTCATGGAAGGTTTCAATGTTACTAATTGGCCTTTGATTAATTTCCATCGCTTTACGAATTATCTCTGAATCCTTCCAACCGCCTTCATGTGGTATTAAGGCGTAAGTCATCTCTTGTACTCCGTAGTCCACATAATTATATTCTTCCTCAGGATCTAATTTTTTAGGATCATGATGCGCAAATACAGAATTCTTCAATATAGTAACTGCCATTTCATCAATATCAAAGCTATAACTATATTTACTATCATTTGCGATACCTAATCCATATAAATCCCCATTTTTAAAATGCTCTCCAGAGAAATCAATCCAGGTTTGTCCTGGCTCTTCTTCCCCATTTGCACTCTTTTCAATATATCCGTAAGGGATCTCATAGGTAGGTTTTCTGAAATTGAAGTTAACTGGGAATTTCAGTTTCAAAATAGTCTGAGGCTCCCTCCAATCAATCTTCATTTTTACCTCTACATAATCTAGCTCTTTATATACTCTAAAGTATTGCACTACATAAGAATCTTTGTACTTACTTTTTACGCACATCGTAGATCTTACAGGACCATCCTCAAAAATACGTACAGAAACAACCTCCATACTGGCTATTTCTTTATCAAATTTGAAAATATTATGACTCCAGGTATCTGATTTGTCCTCAATTACTGCCAGTCTTGCACCTTCACGTCTTAAAATCTCCAAGTCACATTTTTTATCAAAGAAACTGCTTAAGCAGCCTGTTTCTAAGTTGAATTCTAATTTATAGCGATCATTTTCCACCGTATTTTCTGTGATAATAACATGTGGTAATATCTGAGCTTCTTCTGTTTTTAAATAAAGCTTAAATACTTTATATCCCATACTAGGTAACTCAGCTACAAATAATAAGCGGGATTGTCCATTTACAGTTGCTTCCGACTTAATTCTCTGCGCTGGAATGATATTCCCTTGTTCATCTGTTAATCTAAAGTTATCACTACTAAAACCTCGTACTTCTAAATCAATTGCCATCTTTCCAGACCAACTATGAGAGTTAAAAACTACGATTGGTTTCATCGTTACATCGAGTTCAATATTAATATCCCAAGATAATGCTTGAATTGCATAATTTAAATTTCTTTGTCCGATTGCCATGGCTTCACCATGAAGATAAGAAGCGTCGTCATATGCAGAAGGGATACTCGTACCTGCCAATATATCATGAAATTGATTAAATAAAACATCTTTCCATGCTTGTTCAAAATCCTCCGGATAGGGTTGCTGCTCAACTACTTTAGAAATAGCACTCCACTTTTCTGAGTTAACTAACATTGTTTCTGATTTTCTATTACCCTTTTTTATTCCCGAGTGTACACTATAGCAGCCACTTGCATGATGCTGTAAATCTCCGTATACAACAGGGTAATCCTTGCCATTGTTTCGAATATCATTGAAAAATGCAACCGTACTGCTCATCTCGCATACTGGCATATCTTCTCTTGCATTTAATTCATGAATACTCTTAATATTTTCCTTGGTTGGCCCTCCACCATGATTCCCTACACCATAGAACATCATCATTTCATCTTCACCATCTCTTAATTCATAGTTAAGGCGATTTGCATGATACTCTAGATCTTTTCCTCCCGAACAATATTCATATGGAATTCGATAAGTTAAAACCTTAGAGCCATCATCAGATTTCCACCAAAATATTCTTCCTGGCAATCCTTTTTCTAGTGGCATCGGACGCATAAATACGTAATTTTCCATGCCACTTTTTGCTAAAATCTGTGGTAGCATACCATTATGGCCAAAACTATCAACATTATATCCAGTTTTTGCGATACGTCCGAATTTTTTCAAAAAATAACGTTGTGAATATAAGCCGTGTCTTACCAGCGATTCACCATTTGGTATATTGCAATCTGGTTGAACATACCATCCACCCACGATTTCCCATTTACCTTCTTCTATACGTTTTGTAACCTCACGAAACATTTGTGGATTGTTTTTTTCAACCCATTCATAGAAAGCTGCAGAGCTACATGAAAATATAAAAGATTCATCCTCATTCATTCGATCTAACGCTGATTTAAATGTTGCTTTTACCTCTTGAAAACCTTCCTGCCAATTCCATAACCAAACAGGATCTAAGTGTGCATTCCCAATCATATGTAATTTTTTATTTTTCATGTAATTTCAGTTCTCCTATTCTGCTTTACCATCACTTAATAAATAATTTTTAATTTTTTCTACTACTAATTCATAAACAGCTTTTCTAGCCTTTAACAGTACTTCTTCAGGATAACTGTTTAATTCCTCTTCTGTCATAAAAGTTTCTTTTCCAACAACTTTCAACATTTCCTGTTCCACATCTGTTGCAATATTTACCTTACTAACTCCACCAGTCGGCATCTGTGCTGCTTTTGAGACCATCTCGCTCGGTACACCCGAACCTCCATGTAATACCAATGGTGTATCAATTAATTGATTTATCTTTAATAATCTATCATAATCAACTCTAGGTTTTCTTACTGTATAAATACCATGTGCTGTTCCAACAGATACTGCCAATGCATCAACTTTTGTTAATTCGCAAAATATCTTTGCTTCATCAGGAACGGTAAAGAATTCGTCATCATGGTCAGTTTCAACGAAATCTGTAGTACCTATTCTTCCTAGCTCAGCTTCTACCGTAACATGAAAAGGATGTGCATATTCTACTGTTTGCTTTGTTATCTCAACATTTTTATCAAAATCAAATTCCGATGCATCTATCATAACGGAAGTAAAACCTGCTGCGATTGCTTGTTTTATAATTTCAAAGTCCTTTGTGTGGTCCAAATGGAGTGCAATTGGAATTGTAGGTTTTAACTCCGTAATCACACGGAAAAGTTCTTTTGCGAAATCGTTGATGTCAACTTTATGACGATAAATTTCCTTTTCTGAAATTTGAATAATCACAGGCGATTTTGTATCAATAGCTGCTTGCACAATAGGCAATATTAGCTTTGTATATCTAGGAGAAAAGGATCCTACTGCATATCCTCCTAACTGTCCTTGTTTCAGAATCTCGGTTAAATTAACTATTTTACTCATATAATTCCTCATACTTTCTTACCCAGTTCCTTTTTTATTATCATATCAATTAGGAATGTGTATTCATTATTATATATTTCTTGATATTTTTTACTGATTGCTTGATTTACTTCATAAATATTGTTTTGCTTTAAACTATTATTTAAAAATATTTTCTTTTTATCAGTACCCATATTTTTATCTATCATGATTGCTACCGCACCCAACAGGGTTGCTTCTGTTATTTCAGGAACGGTTACCGGAATTCCCAATATGTTGGCTTTGATTTGCATCCACGGTATACTGTTAGTCGCACCGCCTACACAGACAATATTTTTTATATTGTTATGCATTTTTTCAAATGCAAGAGACAAAATCCACTTTCCTTGGTAATTAATTCCTTCCATAATCGCTTTCAACATATCACTTCCGCTTTGAGTTTCACGTAATCCAAAGAATCCGCCACCAACTTCTGTTCGATAATGTGGTGTTCCTATGCCTGATAAATAGGGGTAAAATAAAATATTTGTTGGTTCCTCTGGTAGGGATGATACCATTTCATTCATTTCGTTATAGCTAATTTCACTCATTTGTACTTTTTTTCGAAACCATTCTATCGACTGTCCAGAGGAGGATATGTTGACCATCCAATAATATCCTTTTCCATTTATAAAAGGACCATAGACTAACCCAGAATCATAATCGGATTCTGTTATTAAAAAATGCTCATCAACTCCAAGATAGGTTTCAGCAGTTCCTATACTATTGCAAATACGCTCCAAATCATCATTTAAGACAGCATACGCTGCACATACGTGATCGTGCCCTCCAATGCATACTTTCATAGATTTGTTATGAGCTTTTTGTAACAAATTATGCTCTGATAAATAACCAACCATTTCTCCTGAAGGGATAACAACCGGAAAATTATTTTCAGATAACCCATATTCAGTTAACCTTTGCTTATCCCAACACTGATTTATAATATCATATACATAGGTGCGAGCTGCAAAGCTAGGATCAGTTACAAATTGACCAGTCAACTTCCACACGATGTAATCACATACAGAGAGCCAGATGGAATCACCCTTTTGAACATCATAATATTCGGACAACCACAAATATTTATAAATACCGTATTTGTAACTATTACGTAACCCCGTAGAACAGAAGTTACGGATTTCCTGGTCCTTGCTTCGTTGTTTCGCTAATTCATCAGTTCTTCGATCAAACCAAGGTAATATCGGAGTTTCTTCTGAATTATTTTTACGGTTTACGATTAAACCAGCTTCTGACATCCCTGTTACTGAGATTCCTGTAATATTTTTATATCGTTCTAATAAATAGGATATCTGATTACTTACAACTTCAAATAATTGACATGGATCATAGACCTCACCAAAATCATCCTTTGTTGTTGGCGTAGAGGTTTTTTGTATCTCCAGAAGTGTTCCATGCTCATCAAACACCGCTGATTTGATATGGGTTGTTCCAAGATCAATTCCTATATAATAAATATCATTGACTCCATGCATCGAAGTGTTCATTGGTTAGCCGCCTTTCAATATTAATTGGATAAATCCCTTTTTAACTTTAAGATTCCTAATTGAGGGCTTGTTAACACCTTATCTTTATCAATACCATCTAATCCATCAACTGCTGACGCCATTGATGCTTGTGCAAGAACTAGGACATCTGAACTTGCTGCATATTCTAATACTGCTTCCTGAATTTTTTTATTATGTAGGTCTCGATTACCTTTCATCAATTCTTCATAAGCATTCGGAACTAAAATAGTATTTATGATACAGTTCTTTCCAATTAATTCAGCTTTTCTTTTCACTAGTTTAGCGGTAGGTTCCAAGGTAGATGACAAAGTAGCAAATACACTGATCGTCGTCCCCAAAGCAACTGCCTTTTCAGCCATAGCTTCATCTATTCTAAAAACCGGAACGTCGTAAAGTTCATTTGCTTTCTCAGCAAATTCACCTACGGTAGAGCAAGCACTTAGAATTGCATCTACTCCTAAGGAGGACGCTATCTCCGCGTACTTTAGCCAACGTTCTTCAACCAATTCAACATGATTTTGTTGTATCATATCATCTAAAATGGAATCATCTAAAATATTTATTACTTTCACCTCACCAATCTCTTTCTTTATTAACGCAGTTAGACTTTCGATTGTTGCAGGTGTAGTATGAATTACTGCTACCTTTTTTATAACAATTACCTCCTTAAACTAATTTGAATATCATACACTTTCATTTAAAATGTTACCATAATGGTGACATTTTTTCAAGTACTAATTGACTTTATTTGAATATATTATGGTTTTATATGATTATTTTTGATAATTATTAAACAAAACCTTCAATACTGTACTTACGGCCTTTCACTTATACAAAATAATTGAATAGATTCCTCCAGTTGCTTTGCATATCTAGCGAGCTCTGTAGCCGACATACTTAGGTGCTCAACAGAACCAATTTGATTATTTGTTGTTGCACTAACCTCTTCTGAGGAAGCAGCTGTTTCTTGTGCTACTGCTGATATACTACGGATTGCCTCTAGTGTATCAACCTTTGCTGTTTCAATATCCTTAACACCAGTTGAAATATTATTTAAATTACTTACAAGTTTATTTACATATTGATTGATATCTTGGAAAACACTCACAGTTCTATTCAATGCTTCTCCTTGTGAATTTACAATGTTTTCAGCTTGCTTCGCAGATTCCGATGTGCTCTTTGTTTTACTTTGTATCTCAGTTACAATATCTTGAATTTGCTTCACAGCATCCACCGATTGATCCGCTAATTTCCGAATTTCATCAGCCACAACTGCAAATCCACGTCCTGCAACACCTGCTCGGGCAGCTTCGATCGAAGCATTTAACGAGAGTAAATTTGTCTGTGACACAATGCCTTTGATAATATCCACAAAATTTTCGATATTGTGCGTTTGAATTTCTAATTCTTCAATTTCAGAAATGACTAATCCTGTAATATTTGTAGTTGCTTTTGACTTATCGCTTAACTCATCAACTATAACAATGCCTTTGCCTACAATTGTTTTCGTTTCATTCGCAATATGTTCCATTTCATAGGTATTGTCATATACCTGATTAATTCTATTTGAGAGATTTGACATTTGGTCCAAACAATATTCACTATCAGCAGCCTGTTGTACCACACCCTTCTCAATCTCATCAACCGTCGAAGAAATATCCCTCGTATCAACTAATATATTCTCAGAAGTAACAGATAGCATATCAGCTGAATTAATAACCTTAGCTCCCACATCTGCAACCTGTCCGATCAGGTTTCTCATACCCTCTACCATATTAGTGAGACTCTCAGAAAGAACATGAAACTCATCCTTCCTCTTTGTATCAAATTTCGTTGTTAAATCTCCTTTTGCAGCCAATGCAATTGCTTTCGTTAATCTTCTAATAGCCCCAGCAATTCCTCCTGCTATTATGATTCCAATTGAGATAGCTAGAATACTTGAAATTGACACAAAAAATATACTTAACATTTTAATACTTTCTGCTTGCTTTATGATGGTACCTCGGGGAATTAAAGCACATACCTTAGCACCTGTATCGCCCACTTGCGTATAAAGATATAAATAATCTTCATCATGAAAAGTTTCGTAGGAATAACCATTTAACTCTTGCCCCTCAACTGATTTCTGGTAATAAGGCAAATCCACAAATACCTTTCCTTCCTTCGTATTGGACAATGTTTCTCTACCATCCCCAGTTACAAAACCAATGATGCTTCCTTCTCCATAATTAAATTTAGACAGCATATTCATGATTTTTTCTTTTGATACATCCATTATGACAAATCCATTGTTAAATGGCATTTTTCTAATAATTGACATAGCATAATCCTCATGTTTTGTACCAAACATTTCATCCAGAAAAGTATGCTCTCCAACCCATAGATATTGTTCTGTGGTCGATGAAATCGCTTTTCCTTCTTCTGATTCAGGAAAAGTGGCATAAATATCAAGTGGAGGCGATGATTCCGTCGATACACCAATTCCTGTTTTTCCGAAGATATGAATCGCTTTAATAAAGGAATTTGATCCTTGTGCTATCATAATATCTTCTCCCAGCGGACGTAACAAATCGATTTCTACTTTTTCAGTTGGAAGCGCCGATTTTCCTCTATCATAGTATTTTTTTACACTATCATTATTCAAAAATTCAATCGTTTTTCCGGTTACAGAGTTTAGTCCCAACTGCAAATACTCACTTATGGCATTAAGTGTGTCTGTTGTACTTTTCTCATAATTAGTGATAATTGCATTTGCTGATTTCTGATAGGATACCACCCCAAAAATAGCCATTAATACCACTGGAATAAATATAGTTAAAAACAGCTTCGTACGGATGTTCAAACTTATCTTACTTATCTTGCTTATCTTTTCTCTCATAGTAAAATACCTCTCAATATTTGATTTATTAATACATCTGATATCTTCAAGTCTTTCGTATTTTCTTTCCTTCTATTTTAGCCAAATTACAATACCTTCAAAGTCTTCCATCCCCTCGATAATAAGCTTATGTTCAGTAATAGATGTCTTCACATTATTTCTCATATAAGTTTCATAGATTTCTTTGAACTTATGATCAATTGGAATTTCAATTTTACTTGGTGTATTTGAAAACGTATTTGCTACAATGAGCATCGAATTGCACTCTTTATTCCTTCTGACAACCACTTGCCAACCTTCTAGATGGTTATAAGACTTAATCTCACTCCCAAAGTAACTAGACTTACCGTTTCGAATAATCGGCGCTATCTTTAGATAAAGATGGATTCCCTGTTCGATAATTTCCCATTGCTCCTGCGTTAAATCGTAAACATCCCCTGATAAACACATTCTCCCTAAGAATGTATTTGCAATGGAATAATGGAGTCTCTTTGCACTATCCTCTTTGCGAAGTACGGCCCATATCTGACTTTGTGACGGCAAAATTGCTCGGTGCAAATTTGCTGCAATAATGGGTATCTCCGGACATTCGTGGGCATCTGAAAAAGAAGACATACTTGCAAGTTGCTGCATAGATGGTTCAAGACGATGACCGCCAGAGGAACAATTTTCAATTACCAGCTCCGGTATTTCTCTCTTAATCTTTCTGAAAAATTCTTGTGAAGCCAAAACACTCTGTCGTAATCCTTCTCCAAAGGATTCAGCTCCTTCACATCCAATCCCAAGATTGTCATTATAATCAATTTTTAAATATCCAAATCCATATTCTTTTAAAATCCCTATTACCTTATTGGATAAATATTCAATGACCTCTGGTTTTCGCATATCCCAAAAACGTCGAATTCCAGTCTGAATCGGATATCCATCTCTTGTTAATAAGAGCTCTTCTTTATTAAAAGCATTGGAATCTCTACCGACACATTCTATCTCAAACCACAGGCCAGGTATCATGCCTGCTTCTTTTATGATCGCTACAGCCTCCGTAAATCCACCCGGAAATAGGTTTTGATTGATATCCCAATCACCCACATTTCCCCAATCCCCAATGTTTTTAGCATACCAGCCTGCATCAATAACGCAGTATTGAATTCCTCTGTTTTTTATCGCATTCACAATTTTCTTAATATTATCAGCACTTGGGCTACCCCATGTCGTACAAAATTCATTAAATACTACAGGCAAAGTTTGCTCGATTTTTGGTACCACACTAAGATTTTCTTTTTGCGCTGATGTAATACGAATACTTGCTTCATCTACATCTCCGATACAAGCTGTTAGGACCGCTTTCGGCGTGATAAAAGTTTCGTCTGATTTAAGGTTTTTCAACCAATGACCAAATTCACGGTCTGCTATACCACCGGAACATGCAATTCTATCGTCTCTATTATAAACTTCCATTTGCCAAGAGGCGGGGTAGTACAATTGTGCTCCTAGACAATATCCATATTTCGTATCCTCAAGAACCATCCACGGGAAAAATCTTCGTATTGGCATGGAACCTACTTCACCATAACGGAGGCTTTGTACTCCAGATCTCATCCAGGAAGGTTCTAATTGTAAGTGTTGCAAATTTGAAGTCTCTAACCGTCCTTCTGCACTCCATTTACTTCTTAATCGATGAAGCTTGAAATCTTTCATTCTCTCTTCTTCTTCCAAAGAAGAGAACCCACAGATAGAATAAGATGAAAGCATCTCAATCCCAATGGTATTCTCGGTGATATTGCATATTTCCGAAGTAGATGTTAGGGTATAATCTCCTTGCGTAAAAGACAATTTATGTATTGCGCGCAATTTATCACTTTGCAAAATTGTAATAATTGTTGTCGTACCATCTTTCATCTCTTCGTTTTGATTGATAAATTTTAAATTTCTAGTTGTACGACTATTTCTCATGGTATGACCATGTGAAAATCCATCAGGATAAGGATCTCCTACTACCTTTACTTGGACTAAGGATTCTACCGTCCATCTACCATCCAAAACAATTTTATCTTCTAATGCAGTTGGTAGAATTATTAGTCCCATTAATTCAGTTTCTATATCCAAAATATAAAATACTGACATATCCCCTAATTGGTAATTGTGAAAAATCGTCCTCATAGACTTCACCTTGATACCTTTTCGATCATATTACATTCTTTTATTTCATTATCCTGTATTAATAAAGTTTTCACTTGATAAGGTGAAAGAGTGATATTAAATTCTGTATTTCCCATTAGAATCTTAGCCTGTGTATCCTTACCTTCGCATTCAAAAACTCGTAAAACTTCTTCTGCATTATCCTTCTCTGCAAGTTTATAGCATGATACATGGACTCCAAGCCCCGATACCGTAACAGCGGAATCTTTGCGAAGCCAGTGCTGACCCATATGATTATTGTCACCCAAATATTCAATCGGCATATGAAGGAAATCTGCCTCAGTAAATAATCGCTTCTTGGATACTGGTTCCGTATGTGGCAATAGCTCCAAACAAAATTCCCAGGTCCCCTGATCCATAAACTTCATATCAGCCGTAATGTCGACTGGTCCATCACCTCCACGGGCAAAAACAGCACTTCTAGATAGTATCAATCGATATTCGTTTTCTTTTTGGCTCATACCATAGGCACAGTTATTAAGAATGCTAATTCCATTTTGTTCTTCGTTCATCACATCTGCAAATCGGTGTTGATAAAATTCCGTGCCATCGTTGATTACTCTCGTTTCTGCAAGAAATGCAGTCTCCGTAGTTACCTGAATATTTTGACCCTTAACAGGAACACAGTAGCATATTTCTACATGGCGTTCATGATTATGAATACTACAATTCATTTTAATCAAGTCGCTATCTTTTTCGAGTATATAATCCACAACTAATTCTGACTTATGATATTGCATCACACTTCTCAGTACTGTTCTTAGATAATTAGTTTCTAATAATTGAATACTTTGAGCTTCAAACACTCCTTCTAACTTCTCCGTTAAAAATTGTCCTCCCCATGCTCCTCTATCATCATAAAACACTTTAAATGAAGCTGAATCTGCAAGAATTTCAATCCCATTTTTTATAATAGAAGATGGACTTCCAGTTATTTCATCTATCGTAAGCGTTATGATACCATTGGAAATCACATTCCCACTGACCATCATCTTATTTTCAACTGGACTAAAGTCTGATCCCTCTTGAAGTACTCGGTATACTGCATAACCTAGAGCAGGTACCTCTGCTTCAAATAATATACCTTTTCTGCCATCCCTACCATAATACGGATATGGTGTTTCGCAATATGGAATTTCTTCCCCTTTTGTATCTCTGATTCTTACTTGTTTGCGATTGGCGGATGACACATAAACATCTGCAAAGAAAACGCCACGAAATGTTTCTCCGGTAGGATTTACTAAAACGAGCGGGAAACCATCTCCTCTTGTATCTATGCTGTTGGCAATTCCTTGTACTCCATTTGAAATAGCATGTTTTGCAGTTACGAGTGAATAGCAAAATTCTTGGCAGGCATCATTTCTTGCTGGCGCAATGCTCGTTCCCGAGAGTATATCATGAAATTGATTAAACAAAGTCATTTTCCATGCCTTTTCCATATCTGCCTTTGGATATTGATACTTACCACCACTTAGTTTCGTAGCAATCGTTCCAATTGCCTCTGCCTTTACTAAACTCCACTCTGCGTTACGGTTTAGCCTTTTTATCTCATTGTCAGAGCTATAACAGCCCACAAAAATTCTGCCTAATTCTCCTTGAAAAGTTGGTAGCTGCTCTTCTTCTACGGTATCGAAAAATTCCTTCATGGTGGAAAAGTCTAAATCATCTTGACTTTCTTCTCGTAGTTCATAGATTGATCGTATATTATCAATCGTTGGCCCACCCCCATGGTTCCCAACTCCATAAAAAACAGCCATACTATCATATTCAAAGGCTTCTAGCGTCTCTTTACTTTTCTCTAAATTAAATTCAATCCCCGGTTTAGTCCAAGCAAGATATTCTCCAGCAATGCGTTCTGCAATTATGGTACTTCCTTCTAACGCTTTCCATGAAAAAACAGGAGGAATGTCCAATCTCAATTTTTCTGGACGATTAAAGAGATAGTATTTCATACCGCATCCAGCTAATATATTTACTAAATTAGATCCATGCCCAAAGCTGTCAACATTGTATCCAACTACGGGTTCTATTTGAAAATTTTCTTCTACAAATTTTTTGCTGTAAAGGAAATGACGAATTAAGCTTTCCCCTGAAGGAATTAGGCAATCTGGTTCTACCCACATTGCTCCTGCAATTTCCCATCTACCTTCCGCTACCTTTTCCTTAATCATTTTAAATAGTTCGGAACAATTTTCTTTTACCCATTCTAAATAAGAAATGCTACTCATCGTAAACTTGAACTCTGGAAATTCATTCATTCGATCTATTACAGAGGCAAAGGATGATTTTACTTCTTGCATCCCTTCCGCTCTTTTCCACAACCATACAGGATCAATATGAGTGTTGCCAATCATATAATATTTTCTTTTACTCATAAGGTATTTTCCTCCTAATCGATGTTTTTTTGTCTAAAAATTTAATTTTTTATATTAAGAAGGCAGCCTGTTCTCGTTCTAAATAAACAGACTGCCTTACAAAAGTATTTATAATTTACTGTCACAACTTGCGTTTTGACACTTATTCACCAAAGATGAATTTTTCTTCTTCAATCTTAGCTAGAATACTTTCTTGAGCTGTATTCAATACACCTGCAACGTCTGTAGAAGTGTAGTTCTTAACGATAGCATCGATTGCTTCATTCATAAGCGTTCCTGCATTAGGAGCATAAATATGTCTACGTGTTCCATAAGTATTGTTTATAAGTTCGAGTGTTTCAGTCCATCCTATAGAAGATGCCATAGCAGGATTTTCATTAGCTGCGATAGAGCACATAACATCTTTTTGTTCTTGTGCCCAAATAACAGCGCCTTCTGTTGCCATGTATTCAGCTAAAAGTGTTGATTCTTTAGGGTTTGCAGCGCCAAAAGGAACTGTACAAACGAAACCGCCACCCCATGCTGCTGGTTTACCAGTAGTATTTGATGGTCCTGCAGGATAAGCAAATACGCCATAATCAACTTTTGCTTCTGCGTTATATGTATCAATAGTTGCTATATAGTTACATGGCTGTCCTATCATTGCAACTTTTCCTGAAAGGAATAAGTCTTGTGCGCCAGATGCATTAGCTGCCATAGTTGCCTGTACTAATTCCATTCCATACATATCAGCATATACTTTCATATGTTCTAAAGTTTCAATATTTTCACTTCTATTAGCCATTGGTACGTCTGGATTGAAGTAATCATCAAACAAACCACCACCATTATCAATTGCTAATGTATCAAAACCAAAGTTTCCAATAATTGGATTGAAAGCCAACATGTAATCGCCTGTACCTTTGAATTTTGCATCCAAAGCCTTGCAAGCTGTAATCATATCATCCCAAGTTTTGATATCTTCTACTTTAACGCCAGCATCACTAAACATAGTTTTGTTGTAGTATACTAAACGAGTATCAGTATTAAATGGTATAGCATATGTTTTGTCTTCCCATTGAACCATATCCCAGTATTTTTCATAGAATTGATCTTTTATACCATCGGTAAGGTACTCTGTAATATCAGTAGCCTGATTACGCATTGCCTTAACGTTTGTAGCTTCTATTGCTGTAACAACAACATTTGCTGGGTTGCCAGCTGTAACGGAAGCCATCATCTTTGTTTCAATATCATCAAATGGTACATATACATATTCAACTGATATGCCTTGATCTGCATATTTTGCATTGAAGCTTTCTACAATTTTATTAATCGTAGGACGACGTTGTTCGGAACCCCAATGTGCCCATAGACGTAAAGTAACTGGTTCTTTCGCAGTGTCAGTGTCCTCTGCTGGTGTGGCTTCTTCAGCTACCACTGTTGGTGTAGGGTCAGTATTACCAGTTTCGTTAGTTTCTTCTTTTGTATCTGCCTTGCATCCAGCTAATACAAATGTCATTAACATCATGCATAGCCCCAACATAAAGATGTTTTTCATTTTTTTCATAAAATACTTCCTCCTTTTTTTTGTAAGAAATTGAATGACTTTTTTTATATTCAATCACTTTCTTAATAACTATATTTTATATCTACAGTTATAATAAGTCAACAATAATTTTCATTTATTTTCAATTTTATTCACTGATATTCACTATGTTTTAGTTTCATACCATAATGCTTGAATATTTCTTCCAAATTGCTATCCTTTTACGCCTCCAATTGCTACACTTTGTATAATATACTTTTGCATAAAGAAATATATAATAACGGTAGGAATCAGCACAATTAGGGAAGCAGCCATAAACTTTTGCCATTCTACACCGGCAGTACCTCTAAAAGTACGCAAGCCTAATTGTAAGGTATATAATTTTTCATCATTTAAATATAACATTGGTCCAAAATAATCATTCCATCTACCGTTAAACGTAAACACAGCTATTGTAGTTAATACTGGGCGTGTTAATGGAATATAAATCTTGGTTAATATCTTTAGCTCACCAGCTCCTTCTATCTTAGCAGCATCAGAGTATGCAGAATTGATCCCCATGAATGCTTGTCGTAATAGAAATATATTATAAGCGCCACCAGTAAAAGCAGGAACCGTCAGAGGTAAATAAGTGCCTACCCATCCAATTTTGGAAAACAGTACATAGGAGGGTATCATTGTTACCATGCCAGGTATCATCATAGTACCTAATACACAAAGGAAGATAACATCTTTCCCTATGAAGTTTAATTTTGCAAATCCATAGGCAACCAAAGCAGTAGAAAATAGTGTTCCTATCAAACCAATAACGGTAAGATAGACCGTGTTACGCAAATATATATCAAAAGGTGCTGAATTCCAGGCTTTTGAGAAATTATCCCAATGCCAATCCCATGGTATCAGTGATGTATTAATCATAACTTCAGCATCCGATTTTAAGGCTGTTGATAGCATCCAAATCAAAGGATAAAGTACAATTATAGAACCAAAAAACAAAATACAAGTTCCAATGATACCCGAAACTCTTTGGTGATGACTAATTGATTCAGAACGTTTCAAACGCTTTTTTTTCGTTTTTATTTCATCAGTTGAGCCCTTCATTTTTTGCTTGTACCTCCTTCATAGTAAACCCATTTTTTCGCTCCTACCATTTGAATTACCGTAAATACCATTATGATAAGGAATAGTATCCATGCCATCGCACTAGCTTTACCCATTTGCTGATCAGCCATAGCGGTATTAAATAAATACAAATTATAGAAAAGCATCGAGTTATTAGGTCCACCGGTTCCATTCGCCATGATATATGCAGAATCAAATACTTGAAATGCTCCACTGACACTGGTAACCATAACGAAAAATAATGTTGGAGATATCAAAGGCAAAGTAATGCGAGAGAATTTTTTAAAGGGTGTCGCACCATCAATAGCACTTGCTTCATACAATTCCTGAGGTACCGATTGTAATGCAGAAAGGAGGATAATTGTCGTTCCACCAACACCCCATAATCTCATAAGCACCAAAGCCGGTTTTGTCCATTGTGCATCATATAACCAAGCCGGTCCGTTGATACCAAATAGTTCAATGAAATTATTTAATAAGCCAGCATTTGGATCAAGAATCCATTGCCACAGCAAATAAACAGCTACCCCAGAAAGTACGGAAGGTAAATAATATACCGTACGGAAAAAACGTAGACCCCTAATTTGATTCATATTCATTAGAAGAGCCAGAGCCATAGATACTAGGAGAGCTAATGGTACACTTATAAATACATACCATCCAGTGTTATACAAACTCTTCCAAAAGTAATTATCAGCAGTAAAAAGCTTAACAAAATTTCTTATTCCATACCATTTTTGAACTGCTGTTATATTATAGTAAGTAAACGAAGAAAAAAACGAGAAAATAAGTGGTAATGCAATAAAGCAAACAAACCCAATCAGGTATGGTGATATAAACGCAAAACCTTTTACATTCTCTATTCTTTGTGTTCGTGACATTTTTATGTATAAACCTTTTTCAATAAGAAGTTTCTTGCGAAAGGCCTTGCCTAAACCAAATTGTACAATCGCAAGTATAATTAAGATAATAGTTCCCACCGGAACCGTATAATGAATGCCAAGTTGAGTATAACCTAATTTTTCTACACTTAAATTTGCACCAATAACATCAGCAACCATTGCTAAATTAGTAACAAGATTTAAAAGAGAAAAAATCATTAATAACATAAGTCCTCGTGCTTTTTGCTTAGGCTTTTTTGAAAGTGTTAACATAGCTGCCGCAACCAGTTGAGCTGTAATAAATAATCCAATTATAAATCCACAAAAGGTACCTATTGCATTGTTAGCAAATAGCTCTCGTATTCCAGGGAAATCTGCAACAAATAATCTATCAATATTCATGGCGTTTCCAAGAAAGTGTAAATAGGTCCAATCTTTGATCTGCGGTAGATATCTTACGGGATTAAAATAAGGAATGAATAAAATTACAAAGGTAAAAATAGCTATAATAGCTATGATACGAGACAATAATAACAGATACTTACTTTCATCTTTGTTCGCTTTCATTTTAATGCTCCTTTACATCCAAAATATTTTTTTATTACAATAAGGATAAACAAATGTATTGTATTAATGATTATTCATGGCACCCCTCCTTCTCTAATCAATTTTTACATCCTTTCATTAATTTTCATATTATATCAAATATTTTCACTTATAGTCTTATGATACATTATTTTATTCTTCTAGTCAATAGTTTTTATAGTAATAAATCATAAATACATGCCGTTTTCAATTTACTTATTGTATGTATTTTATATATTACTAGGCAATCAATTATCTTTATGACATTTCATTTTGTTCCATTTTTTTTCACATTTTTATGAAAAAGTAAAATATTAGTAGTAATCTCTCTTCATAATTTATTTAGCGCAAGGTAATCTTCTCTTTGTAAAGGAAACTTTCTAATAGCAGTGATTTCCCCGATATGTTCCCATTATCTGCAGAAATTTCGATATTTCTAACTTCATTCGGCATGAAGCAACTATAGTTTTTATCAAAATAAAGAAAATCGCTTTGTGGTAACGGTTCATCATTCGAGAGGAATAGAAATAGTGCTGCATATTTTCCCACATTTCTTACCGTCAGACTATTTTTACTTTGCTGAAATTGTAATTGCGGCTTAGGTATTCGGAATACGGAACCTAAATCTTTTTCTTTTGTAAATAAGTACTCATTCTCTGCGATACAATCTCCTTCGCTATTTGTTAACTTCAGTCGAAGAAAAAATATTGTTGTATCAATCTCACCCTTCGAAAGTTTTATTTCAGCTGCTTCCATTGTCCTGTTTTCTGGCAAAGAACACTGTTTTATTTTTGAAAAATATATGCTACCATCCACTCCAACTAATTCACATTGTAGACTGATATCTCCCATTCTGTTTATCTCGTCCTCAATCAGTGCGGTTGAGATAAAAACTTTACTAAAGAATTCGGGTTTATCAAATATGGAAGGCGTTTCAAAGGAGGCAGATACAAGAATGGGACTATAGCAGTTTTTCACACCATAATACACCGGTTTGGGATTAGCGTAATAATCAAGGTTTGAGGTACAGTAATTATTAGGATAAGGCTCATTAAACTGCCAAGGAAAAGTCCCGCTGTTTTGGAAGGCCCTTCTTCTGTTGCATTCGACAGCATATTTTAGTCCTTCAAACTGCATATATTGGCTTGCACTGCGAATCTCATCTATGGTGTCTAGTCCCCCAAATGTCTCTTGCACTAGAGGTTCATTTGTCCACCATGATCCCCGGTGAAAATAGATTTCATTATCCTTATTTGCTGGAAGCATATGCTCTTTCGACACTGATTTATCTAAGGTATTCCCGTTTGTCATCCCTTCTACTCCAAATTCACTATGTAAAAGTGATGTTCCCATATTATAAAGCTCACAATGCTTTTGTAAGCCCTGATGCTCCCATGGGCCATGAACGTCCCAGAGCATATCCGGATGTTCCAAGATATTCTTCATGGAATTATTAAAAACGCCACCCGACGGAGAGGAAGGAAGCCATCTTCTCTGTGGATCTAGACGATTTACAGACTCTTTCAACTTACCAATCAGCAGATCTGTGTTATCCACAGGATTTCCTTCCCAATCGGAAAGTTCATTTCCTCCACACCAAATTGCTAAAGCAGTATGATTTCTTTTTCTTCGTATTATAATCTCAACTTGTGAGAGTAACATATCTATAAATTCTGTATTTTCAGGTGTTTTGTTATCAATACCTGAGCTTGATTGAATAAACTCTTGCCAAACCAGAATGCCATTTTCTGCACATTTCTCATAGAAATCATCTTTTTCTATGAGCCCTCCCCCCCATACACGAAACATAACTGTATGCGCTTCTTTTGCTAATCTGATCAATCTGTGTAGCTTATCGGGCCGTTCTACGCCATACATAGCATCAATAGGAACCCAGTTATATCCATTCATGTAAATCTTCCTACCATTAACCTTTAATACAAATGGTGTCGCTTTTAAATTGCAGCATTCATTTTTCTCGAACTTTATTTCGCGAATACCATATTTCAAATTTTTAATATCTGAACTAAAACCATCCTTATCTTTTACCATAATGCTTATATCATATTGATATGGCTCCCCATACCCATTCGGCTGCCATAGCTTGGGATTGCTAATTATCATTTCTAGCTTAGCATTATTTCCATCTATTTGCTGTGACTTTATTTCCGAATTCACTTTCATTGTTATTTCACAATCATTTTCTCCCTCTACCGTAACCTCAGCCGTTAGAACCGCACTCGTATAGTCACCATTTAATTTTGCGCTGATAGATACGTCCTGAAGCATTACTTGTCCTGTAACCTTTAGATATACCGAATCCCAAATTCCCTGATGTATCATACGCGGGCAGAAATCCCACCAGTAATTCATACGGGTTTTATGCGTTTTTACCAATGAAGTTCTGCCAACTTGAGGTTGTTCAGCAGGCGCAGCTTCTATCACAACAGATAATAGGTTTTCCTGCTCAGGCACAAGCATATCAGTGATATTAAATTCAAAGGGGATAAACATACCTTCATGCTTTCCTAATTTTATACCATTTAAATAAATGTCAGCACAATAGTCAATGCCATCAAGGCACAGAGTTACCTTTTTCCCCTCCATATTCAAAGGAGTTAGAAAGCTTTTGCGGTATACCCATGTTCTTGCAGGCACCCACTCTACAAGTTTAGAGTTTAGCTCATAATAAGGGTCAGGGACCTTACCCTCCTGCCATAGATCATTTAATACAGAACCTGGCACCGTGGCCTTATACCACCAGCGAATATCTCGCGTATCTGGATTTGCCGAATTTCGCCATACCCAATCTAAGCCTACAAATTCTTTAAACAACCAATCATTTCCGTTCAAGCTTATTTTATACACTTATGTCACCTCCTATATTAGAATATCTATCATTAGCACATTTTATATGAATTTCTTTCCACCTATGTACACCTGCTCTAATGTAAAACCTGGTGAAACAACTAATAAGTCGGCTTTCTTTCCTATCCTAATTTCTCCCACCTCGTTCTCAGCGTGAATAGTCTGAGCCGGAATCAAAGTCGCACTAAGAATTGCTTTTTCTTTCGTAACTCCGAAATTAATTAAATTTTTTACTTCTTCAAATATATTTGTTGTTGAACCCGCAATGGTGCCATCTGCTAATGTAGCTTTTCTTTCCTTTACCGTTACTTTTAATCCTCCTAATTCATATTCGCCTTCCCCTAGACCGGCCGCGCTCATTGAATCTGAGATCAACACAATTCTATCGCCAATCAAGTGAAACATCATACGAATTACTGCTGGGTGAATGTGTATCCCATCACATATTAGCTCTGCATAAACCGGATAATCTGATACCATACCAATGATTCCCGGCTCTCTGTGATGCAAACCATTCATTGCATTAAACAAATGAGTTACATGCGTTGCACCTGCCGCAACCGCCTTGCACGCAATTTCATAGCTTGCGCTCGTATGCGCCAAAGATATCGTCTTAAATTTACTATATTTTTTAATAAACTCAATTGAATTTGGTAAATTAGGATCCAAATCAACTAGTCTAATATTTCCACCAGACAAATTATCTAATTCCTCAAATAGGTCATGATTAAGTGGTAATAAATATTTCTCATCATGACATCCTTTTCGATCTGCCCCCAAGAAAGGTCCTTCCAAATTAATACCAAGAATACGGCTACCAGAATAATTCTGTTCTATGGCCTCTCGATTGTTTTTCATGATACGTTTTAAAACTCCATGTTCCATGGTCATAGTTGTAGCCAATATAGAGGTAACACCATTTTCTGCATAAGACATGCACATTTTGCCAATTTCTTCAGGTTCAGCTGTAGAAAAATCAAAGCCTTCCCTACCATGCGTGTGGACATCAATAAAACCAGGTAATAACATTTTTCCCTCTACGTCAATAATTTCAGTGCCTTGAAGGTCCTCACCTATTCTAGTAATGACATCTCCTTGGAACTCAATATCCAATTTTCTAAAATTTCTGTTATAAAATACATCTGCATTTTTTAAGATCATAGTTCACGCCATACCTTTCAATGATTGTAATTTCACTTCAAATATTATCATAATTTCACTGTTTGAACAAGTATATTTTGACATATTATGATACTATATGATCATATATGATTTGTTTTGATTTATTCAAGTTTTATATCACTATATTATACCGAAATTGATCTGTTATTTTACAAAACATTTCATAATTATTCACCTTTTTGCATTTCTAGTTTACAAACATGAAATACTAATATATAATATAAATAATGTACTCTAGTAATCATAGAGTCTTACTCTGGGAGGTATAATTCATGATTCCTGCTATTAGACAACAAACAATAACTAACTTATTGACCGAAAAAGATGTTCTTTACATAGATGACTTAGTGAAACATCTTGATGTGTCTTTTTCTACTTTAAGAAGAGATTTACGAGAATTAGAGAAATCGGATAAAATCAACCTACTTCATGGTGGCGGAGTCCAATTAAACAGAAAAAGCACTGAATTAAGTATTGCTACAAAATTAAATTTAAATAAAGAAGCGAAAAACAAAATTGCTTTGAAAGCATGTTCTTATATTCAGGATAATGATGTTATCTTTCTAGATCCATCAAGTACTACATTGCAAATGATACCCTACTTAGTTAATCGTAAAATTACGGTAGTCACGAATGGGTTATACCATATTAGCCAATTGGCTGCTCATCAAATTCCATGTATTATGATAGGTGGTAGCATTAAGCAATCAACCAATTCATGTATCGGACCATTAGCAGAAGCTTCATTAAAGGGTCTTAATTTCAACAAATGTTTTCTTGGTTCTAATGGATTTAGTAAAATATCTGGTATCACAAACCACGACATCAACGAATATACGGTGAAGCGAATTGCGATGGACCAATCAATAGATTCGTACTTTTTACTAGATTACAGTAAATATAATGTAGTCACAATGATAAAAGTTGCCTCTTTGACTGATGCTTTTATTATTACTGAAAAACCTATACCTGAATTAGATGAATACACCAATGTTATTATTGCATAAGAATAATTCAATCCAATATAAACAATAAAATCGACGACACTTCTGTCGTCGATTTTATTGTTTATATTTTTTATTCTTTCCAACATATTGGAATTATTTTTAAGTAGGGCTGTTGCGACAGCCCTACTTTTCAATAAAACGATAGCCAACACCGAGTTCCGTAGTTATAAACTGGGGGTGTGACGAATCTTTTTCAATTTTTCTTCGTAAACCAGCCATAAAAACACGAATGCTCTTTGAATCCCCTGTTTCCCCATAGCCCCAAACCTCTTTCGATATTTGACTATGTGTTACAACCTTACCATGATTTACTATCAAAAGCATTAATAGTTTGTATTCAATTGGCGTGAGATGAATTTCCGTTTCATCAATAAATATCCTACGGATGTCACAATCAACGGTCAGATATTCAAAGCGGAAAATTTTCTGGGGCGAAGTCAGATCCCCATGCTCTGTAAAGCGCTCCATTACTCTAACACGAGCAAGAAATTCCCCCATGGCAAATGGTTTCGTAACATAGTCATTTGCTCCTGCATCAAGGGCAATAATTTTATCCTTTTCTTGCTCTCTTGCCGAAACAATTAAGATGGGAATTTGGGAAACCTTACGGATTTCAGTAATAATTTCAACACCATCTTTATCTGGTAATCCCAAATCCAATAGAACAATATCTGGATTTTCTGTACAAAAGGAGAGAATACCACTATTTCCAGTATTGGCAGTTGTCAGTCTGTAGCCTTTCGCTTTTAAAGCCATTGACATAAAATTCATTATTTTTATATCGTCTTCAATAAGTAAAATATGAATGCCTGTACTCATTTTAACTCCCATCTGCCTACTTTATTTGTCATAGGGCAATTTTATTCTAAATACTGCTCCACCGTCAGTTTTATTTGATGCAGTTATTTTCCCACCATGTGCATCTACAATGGCTTTGCAAATAGTAAGACCTAATCCTACACCACGACTGCTATCCACAATATTACGCGGAAGCGTGATAAATCCATCAAAAAGTGAATTCTTTATTGCTTCGTCAATTCCTAACCCGTTATCAGAAACTTCAAAAACGACATATTCATTTTCGCGGAATGCCTTAAGCTCAACCATGCTGTCATTGCCAGCATATTTATAAGCATTATCAAGTAGATTAACAAGCACTTGAACCATCAGTCTTCCATCTATTTCAACTAATAAGATATCCTCGGGCATAACCACATGAAGCCGATCCGTAGTTGTTAACAAGGGAACATGTGTAACCGCTTGATTAATTAAATCGTCTACAGCCTCAAATTCTTTTTTTACTATAAGTTGCCCTTCACTGATACGTGTCATATCCAATATATTTTGCACCGAATGAAATAGCCATGCAGATTCTTCATTTATGTCGGAAACCAGCTTCTTAATTGAATACCCATCCAAGCTTTCGTAGCTGTCTAAGATTAAACTGCTTGCACCTATAATTCCAGTAAGTGGAGTACGAATATCATGAGAAATACTTCGAAGCAGTGTGCTTTTTAAGTGTTCACTTTCCATCGCCAGCTTAATTCTTCCCCGCTCATTATAAATAAATTCACGGTCTAGTACAAGTGCCATTTGATAAACCACTGTTTTTATCAACATATCATTTTCATCAGAGAGAGGGTATTTTACATTAGCAAGCGTTATTGTTCCAAATATATTAGCAATACCCTTAATTGGTAAGGTAAATTGTTTGTTTTTCTTGTATTCATCCGCTACATAATCAGAAGTGGTGAAGCTGATTTCTTTTATGTCAAATTTACTATTATCCAAAGTGGCACTACATGGATAACCCGTATACTCGTAAATATAATTAATTCCATTTTTAACGATGCTTGGAACACCCGTTAGATTTAGAAAGCTTTCAGAAATATTATAAAGTAATTGTGCAGTTCTTTCATTCTGTTTTGAGATTTCTGTCTGCCGCTGGAAATTTGAAGACATTGTTCCACATATCAATGATGCAAGCATAAATAAAGCAATTAGAATAAAGTCTTGCACTTCACTTATAGCAAAAGAATGCAAAGGTTCTGTAAAAAAATAATTAAACATAAGTAGACTGGTAACAGAGGCAATAAAACCATATAAATATCCCTTGGTTAAAACCGTAATAGCCAAAACGCCCACCAAAAATATCATTAAGGTATTTTCTTTACCAATACCCATTCCATATAATAAGATTGATAAGCAAGTTGATATCCCACAAATGACAATAGCACATATAAGATATTTTACTTGCATTTCAAATTTTAATTTTTTTGAATTATTCATCCTATTTAATTTGTTAGTCTTCATAGTTCTTCCTTCTTCTGTATTTTCGCATGTTCTAATTGTATCTTTTCTAGCAACTTGTGTCAATAATAGCTGAATAAAGTAAAAGGACTAAATCCGATTAATTACCGAATTCAGTCCCTGGAAATAGTAAATAAATTATATTTAATCTTGGTTTCACTTTTTTTACTATACTATTCAAAATACTCTCTTAATTTTTTTAGTGCCTTCTTCTCAATTCTACTCACATAGCTTCTAGATATTCCAAGCTTATATGCAATTTCTCTCTGCGTGACTTCTTTTTTATTCTTTAAACCATAACGCAAACATATGATTTCGCGTTCCCTATCCGTTAACACCTCATCAATCATACAATATAATTTTTTAATATCATCTTCGAGTACAATATTTTCTACAATATCAACTTCTGCATCTTCAATGATATCTAATAAATTAATTTCATTGCCCTCCCGGTCGGATCCAATCGGTTCATATAGATATACTTCTTTTGCCAAACGTTTTCCACTTCTGAGCATCATAAGCAGCTCATTATCAATACAGCGGGAGGCATAAGTTGCCAGGCGAATCCCTTTCTTGTCATCAAAGGTATCAATTGCTTTGATTAATCCAATCGTCCCAATAGATATCAGGTCATCTGTATCCTTATCTACCATATTATATTTCTTTACAATATGTGCGACTAATCTAAGATTATGTTCAATAAGCTTATCCCTAGCGTCTTTGTCGCCACACTTACACTTTCCTAAGTATTCCGTTTCTTCGTTGGTGCTTAATGGCTTGGGAAAGGATTTCACGAAGATAAACACCTCTTCGCCTAATGTTTCAATATTAGTCTATGTGCGCTATTGACATAAAGTGCCTTTCCCACTTAAAAAAGGACAGAGGGACTAACTAACTTTCCCTCCGCCTTAATATATCATATGGTTTTAATGCTGTACCAAGGTCTACATAAATCTTTTGTTTTGGATGTGGGCAGCTCTCCATCTCTTCTCCCCTATCATCCGTAATTCTTTTAACAACCACTTCCATATTCAGCTCACAGTTGCTCGCTTCTATTAATGGTGTCATTACCTCAATGGTTTCTCCAACTGAGAACTTATTGCGTTGTTCTAATTCATAAAGACCGTCGCCACTTTGTCCAGAAATCGTTCCTAAATAAGTATATTCTTTCACGAAGGTGTTAGTGTCATAAATTTGATCCTCATGCTTTGGTATGCCAAAGAAGAAGCCTGTAGTGAATTGTCGATTGATTCCTTTTTTTATTTCATTTTTATAAGCAAGTAGATTTTTCTCATAAAGAGCTGGGTCTTCAAAGAAATCATCGATTGCCTTACGATAGGTCCTTGCAACAGTTGCTACATATAGGGCTGTTTTCATACGGCCTTCTACTTTAAAGCTGTTAATACCCGCTTTTACAAGCGCAGGGATGTATTCAATCATACACAGATCTTTGGAATTAAACAGATAGGTACCGCGTTCATTTTCCTCAATTGGTAAATATTCACCCGGTCTTGTTTCCTCTACAATATGATATTTCCATCGGCATGCATGGGTACAAGCACCTCTGTTTGCATCTCTTCCGGTGAAATAATTGCTGAGTAAACACCTTCCCGAATAAGCGATACACATTGCTCCATGAACAAAGGTCTCTATCTCTAAATTGGCAGGTATCTTTTCTCTAAGCTCTGCTATCTCTATCAAAGATAATTCTCTGGCTGATACAACTCTTGTTGCTCCAAGTCTATGCCAAAAACGATATGTTTCATAATTCACATTATTAGCCTGCGTACTAATATGCACCTCAATCTCAGGTACTTCCTCCATAGCAATTGCAAAAACACCTGGATCAGAAATAATTAGTGCATCCGGTCTATCCTCATGAAAAGCTTTTAACTCTTTAAAATATTTACGAATACCCTCTAAATCCTCATTATGTGCAGTTATATTAGCAGTAACATACACCTTCTTACCCTTCGCGTGAGCAAATGCAATCCCTTCCTTCATCTCTTCCAAGGAGAAATTCTTAGCCTTCGCACGAAGCCCATACATATCACCACCAATATAAATGGCATCTGCTCCATAAATCACCGCTGTCTTAAGTACCTCTAAATTGCTCGCAGGAATTAATAATTCCGGTTTCTTTATATTCATCTTATCACACTTTCTATACTCTAATACTAATAGAAACTCCATCACCAACAGGTAAGATCACTGTTTCTAATTCCTGCATATGTTTTATTGTATATAGATATTCTCGCATTCTGGAATGAATGGTTCGATCTCGCCTAGTAATACTATATCTGGAATGAATAACCGTACCATTTTGTAACACATTATCTGTTAGCAGCATTCCGCCTTCATCTAACAACTTCATGATCTCTGGAAGAAAATTCATATATTGTGCCTTTGCTGCATCCAAAAAAACAAAATCGTAACGTTCGCCAAGTCCTGCTAAATCCTTTAGCACCTCTAGTGCGTCCCCTTTTTGTAGCATAATCTTATCCTTGTGTAGAAAACATTCCTTTGAAAAATTCTTTTCTGCTTCTACAATACGCATAGGAACCTTTTCAATTGTAGTAATCAGACAGTCTTTATTTGAGTACTCACTCATAAAGAGGGCGGAAAAGCCAATGGCTGTTCCGACCTCTAAGATGTGTTTAGGTTGCTTTAATAGGAGCAAAAACTTCAAAAGACCTTGCGTTTCCTTCTTAATAATTGGTACTTGATTGGTAAGTGCTTCTTGTTCTAAACTAAGAAGTTCCTCCGGTAATTCTATCTCCAAAGAATTAATATAGGCAATAATTCTTTCATCAACTATCATAGGGTACCCTAAGCCTTTCTATTTACAAGCTCTCATGGTCAACATTTATTCTTCCACTTGTTCGTCAACCGGATCTTCTGTCTGTTCATCTATTGGATCTTCCGACTGGTCACCCTCAGGATCATCCACTTTCACTCCATCTTCTTGAACAATCGAAGCAGAATAATCCGTGATAATATCAAAAATATCATCATAGGTCATAGAAGAATTGAGAATATACGTTCCAGGCATAATGGTATAATTTTTAAGCTTTGCCTTAAAATAAAAGGAATACTTATCAACAATTAGTTTATTAAGCTTTAACTTGCTTGCAATATCCATCGTCGCTTCACCTTTTTTAATCTGGAAAATATTTTCTCTACCCGGCTTCTTGTCTTCTGCCACCTGCCCATAGAGTTGATAAGAAAATGCATACGCTTTCTTACTAACATTAACGATGAGCACAATAACTAAAACATAGAAAGCCATGTTTATAAGTAGATGCAATGTAAGACTTGTTATTCTCATTATTAATTTTGATTTTGTTGATTTTGTCGCCATTCTTTCGCCTCTCTCTGGCGATATAAATACAGGACACTTAGACACTTGTATCTTATATCTCCATAATAATTGGTAAAATCATAGGATTTCTCTTTGTCTTCTTCCAGATAAAATCACTTAAGGAATCCTTAATCTCTGTTTTCATCTTGCCCCAATCAGCACTATTTTTGCTTAAGCATTTATCTAACGCTGTTGCAACAACTTCTCTGGCTTCATCCATCAAATTTTCAGATTCCCTTACGTAGACAAAACCACGAGAAACAATATCAGGTCCTGAGAGTATTTGATTACTATGTTTTTCTAAGGAAACTACAACAATAATCAAACCGTTCTCTGAGAGCTGCTGTCTATCGCGTAATACAATATTACCTACGTCGCCGACTCCAAGTCCATCTACAAAGATGCCTTGTGCTTGAACTTTTCCAGTAATCGCTGCTTTCTCCTCTGACAATGTAAGTACGTCTCCAGAGGACAAAATAAAGATATTTTCCTTCGGGATTCCCATTGACTGAGCGAGTTCTGCATGCTTTATCAAATGGCGATATTCACCATGTACAGGCATTGCGTATTTTGGTTTGAGCAAGGAGTACATAAGCTTTATTTCCTCTTGACATGCATGCCCTGATACATGAGTATCTTGGTATATTACCTTGGCACCCTTCATAGACAGCTCATTAATTATCTTAGACACTGGTTTTTCATTTCCTGGAATAGGCGTGGAGCTTAAGATTACCACATCTCCTGGCTTGATCGACAACTTCTTATGAATGGAACCTGCCATTCTTGAAAGCGTAGCCATTGCCTCTCCTTGACTTCCTGTTGTTATTAAAACCAACTGATCGTCTGTATAATTTTTCATCTGTTCAATATCAATCAACATATTCTCTGGCATATTAATATATCCGAGTTCCGAAGCTGTCGTAACGATATTTATCATGCTGCGGCCATCAATAACAACTTTTCTTCCATACATAGCAGCGGAATTAATAATTTGCTGTACACGGTCTACATTTGATGCGAAAGTCGCAACAATTATTCTCTGTTTGAAATGTTCTGCGAAGATATTATCAAATGTCTTTTTAACCATTGTCTCTGACGCCGTGTAACCAGGTCGTTCGGCATTGGTGCTATCACACAGAAGTGCTAACACACCTTTCTTACCAATCTCACCTATTCTTTGTAAATCAATGGTCTCGCTAAATAGCGGAGTATAGTCAATTTTAAAGTCACCCGTGTGAAATATGATACCAACTGGTGTGAAAATTGCTAATGCAGCTGCGTCGGCGATACTATGGTTCGTTCTGACAAACTCAATACGAAAACATCCTAAATTAATAGATTGGCCATACTTAATCACTTTTCTCTTTGTATTCTTTAATAAATTATGCTCTTTCAATTTATTTTCGATAATACCTACCGTTAACTTGGTAGCATAAATTGGCACATTAATATCTTTTAGCACGTAAGGGAGAGCACCAATATGGTCCTCATGACCATGTGTAATTACAAATCCCTTCACCTTGTCTATATTATCCTTTAAATACGTAACATCCGGAATAACTAAATCAATTCCTAACATGTCATCTTCCGGAAACGATATCCCACAATCAATGACAATGATACTGTCTTCATATTCAATAGCGGTAATATTCATTCCAATCTTTTCTAATCCACCAAGTGGAATAATTTTAACTCCTTTTAAATCAATCATATTGTTTTTGTTAAATTCCTTTTCTTTCAAATAGTTGCACCTCCAATGGTTTTTTATGTACTATATTCTATCCATTAATCAAGTGCACAGTATTTATTATTAGATTAAAATAGTATGTTTGCCTTACTGTTTCCCTCTGCATTCTTTACAATGACCAAACATCTTTACCTCATGGTCTTGCACGGCAAAGCCCATTGTTTCCATAATCCGTTCTTCTAACGTCTCCAACAAATCATCTTGAAAAGCATATATTTTTCCACAGTCAAGGCAAATTAAGTGATGGTGGTGGTGACTAGTTTCTTCACAACTCTTTCTACCAATCTCATAACGCACGTAACCATCATCTAAATTAAGCTTATCAATCAGATTTAATTCGGATAACAATTGAATCGTTCTGTAAACAGTAGCAAGCCCAATCTCTGGGTACTTTTTCTTCACATAATCATATATTTCCTCTGCAGTTAAATGCTTATCAGGTTTACTTTTTAACACCTCGAGAATTGCGATTCTTTGGGTGGTAACTTTAAGACCATTCTTTTTTAATAATGTCTTGAACTGTTCCTGATTGTCCGGCATATCATCACCTATTTTCATCTAATTAAATATCTATGCATTTAATATAATTCAATATCCTCTACTAGCTCTCTGAATATTCCTGCTAGTAAATCTAATTCCTGTTCGTCTTCCACTACATCATAAATGCCTACTTCGTCTGTTTCCTTTGAAATATCCTTTAAAATCAGTGCTTCTGCTTCCTCCTCGTCATCTTCAGATGAGGTCACTAAAAGATAATTGATTCCACCTAGTTTTGTCTGCTCTAATACAGCAAATGTAATCTTTTCTCCATCGTCCGTCGTAAAAACGACTTCGTCTTGTTTCTTTTCCATATTTTCTCCATTCAGTCGCTTCGTATTTCTTTTACACTTTCTCCTTAAATTTCACCATTTTTAAGATTATAAATCATATCTAAATATCCTTGCAAAATGAGCGCAGCAGCTAATTTATCCACAACCAAAGCTTTTTTCTTGTAATCCAAGCCTCCTTGGTTTAGCACTTGATGTGCTGCTACTGTTGTCAATCGTTCGTCCCATAGAATCACCTCAAGACCTGTTCGTTCCCTGAGTTTTTCTGCGAACTCCTCTGATTTGATTGCACGTTCCCCTATAGTATTGTTCAAATGCTTTGGGTACCCAAGAACAATCGTTTCTACACCGTATTCTTCAATCAGTGCCTCTATTCTTGCCAATGTTTGACGTAATTTGTTTTCTTGCTTTCTATGAATAACCTCTTTACCCTGTGCTGTAAGTAAAAGTGAATCACTAATTGCTACACCAACCGTTACCGATCCGTAATCTAAACCCATTATTCTCATCGTGTTACTCTCCTTAGTTGTCGAACCTCCACATACAATTACGGATTAATGTCCTTCTTAATATAAAAATGAAGCAACTCTTCAATAATCTCGTCACGTTCCACCTTCATAATTAAGCTGCGGGCACCCTTATGACTCGTTATGTAAGTTGGATCTCCCGACAAGACATATCCGACAATCTGATTTACTGGATTGTACCCTTTTTCTGTCAAAGCAGCATAAACCGAGTGTATTACATCTCTCACAACAATTTGCGTATCTTTCTGAACATTAAAATATTGTGTATTATTTGACTCCTGCATTGTCTCACTTCCTTATCCTAGATATAAATTTGGTCCAATCTTTCTTCCGCACAAAAGATTAGAATTACTATTAATTACTATTTTAATATATTTAATCAAATAATTCAATCAATTATTTTACAAAGCATTATTTCTTTCGTCAAGTCACTACAAACTCTTGCATTAATAATTTGATTGCTCTCATCCTCAATGCTTAAAATCGCAAGTTTTAGATACCTTTCATTGTGTCCAACTTGATAAGTATTACCCTCTATCGTAATATTTTCTTCCAACAGTATTTTTTCTATTCTACCCAAGAAGGTAGCTTTGTATTCCTTTGACATTTGATTTGCAATTGAAATCAGCTCAATACTTCTTGAATTCTTTATCTCTTCCGCTATTTGATCTGGCATATCTGCCGCTTTCGTTCCCGCTCTTTTGGAGTACTTAAAAACATGAATATCAGAAAAGCCAACCTTCTGTACAAATTGTTTTGTCATTTCAAAATCCTCTCCAGTTTCCCCTGGAAAACCGACAATGACATCGGTTGTAAAAGCCGGATTATCGAAAAATTCCTTGATTAATAATGTTTTTTCATAGAACTGCTCTGTACTGTATTTTCGATTCATTTTCTGCAGAGTAGAATTGCTACCGCTTTGCAAAGACAGATGAAAATGTGGGCAAAAACTATCCACTTCGGCTATGGCCTTAACAAATTCCCGCGTAACAATCCCTGGTTCTAGTGATCCTAACCGAATTCTTATGATGCCGTCAATCTTGCTGACCTTTGTAATAAGCTCTACTAAAGGCATCCGATGAGAATCATTATCCTCACCGCTCTTTAAGTCAAATCCATAAGAGGAAATATGAATTCCAGTGAATACGATTTCTTTATAGCCTTTCTTCGACAGCTCTGTAACCTCCGAAAGTATTTCCTCTTCCTCTCTACTTCTTGCTCTACCCCTTACATATGGAATAATGCAATAAGAACAGAAGCGATTGCAACCATCTTGAATCTTAATAAAGGCCCTTGTCTTATCTGCTGTCGCACTGACACTAAGTGTTTCATATTCCCGTTCCAAATTCATATCAACTATAAGTTCTTCTTTCTTATTGCTCTCTCTAAACCGTTCCACAAGTGCTACGATATCAGACTTTTTGTTATTACCAACAACAATATCTACGGATCTGTCTTCTAGCAATGCCTCTTCCGCCGCTTGTACATAACAACCAACTGCAGCAATAATTGCCTCTGGGTTTCTTTTTTTTGCTTGATGTAACATTTGTCGTGACTTATGATCTGCCATATTCGTTACCGTACAGGTGTTGACTACATAGACATCCGCAATATCCTTAAATTTGACCGTTTGATATCCCTCTGCCTCGAACATTTCACGCATTGCTTCCGTCTCATAGGAATTCACCTTACATCCAAGGCTTAAAAATGCGACTGTATATTCCTTCATGTATCTTTTATTCCTTTCTTACCCAATAATTGTTTTCATAGATTGTAAATTAATTATGCCTTCCTTTACAACATTTCCGTCAATTTTTATGAAATTTGTATATTGACTTTTTATATACTAAATTATAGTATATACTTATAAAGAAAAAGGAGGTTTACTATGAAAACTGTAAAAATATCTTTAAATTCAATCGATAAGGTAAAAGCCTTTGTTAATGATGTTACCAAATTTGATTCTGACTTTGATTTAGTTTCCGGCAGATACGTAATTGATGCAAAATCTATTATGGGTATTTTCAGCCTTGATTTATCAAAACCAATCAATTTAAACATTCACAGCGAAGAAACCATGGAACAAATTCTTTCCATATTAAAACCTTATATCGTTGACTAATTAAATGAACTAAGCTACTTATTGGAAGGTTGTCGCAAGATGGAATATCATTTTGTGACAACCTTCTTTTTTGGTTTAACCAATGATAATTATTTCCTCAGTCTTTAAAGCTTCTTCTATCATTGCATCAATTTTCTCTTCTAGATTTCTCTCGGAAAATCTAATTACTTTAAGATTAGGTTTTGTCACTGGATGTTTTGCAACAAAGATCGTACAACAATCTTCAAAAGGTAAAATAGAAGTTTCATACGTATCAATTTTTAATGCTATCTCAACAATATCCTGCTTATCATATGCAATTACTGGCCGATATACTGGCATCGTACATACTTCGTTGGTTGCCGCTAAGCTCTGCAACGTCTGACTTGCAACCTGTCCGATACTTTCTCCGGTGATTAGTCCGAGGCAGCCATCTTTTTCGGCCAATTTTTCTGCTATCTTCATCATATATCTTCTCATGATGATAGTAAGCTCATCGTGTGGACATTTTTCATAAATATAAAGTTGAATTTCGGTAAAATTAACAACATGTAATTTTATTTGACCAGTATACTTTGATATCTTTTGGGCCAGATCAACAACCTTCTGTTTTGCTCTATCACTAGTATAAGGCGGTGCATGAAAATAAGTTGCTGCTATGGAAACACCTCTTTTTGCAATCATATAACCTGCAACCGGGCTGTCAATACCACCAGAAAGTAATAGCATCGCTTTCCCATTTGAACCAACGGGCATACCACCAAGACCTGGGATAGAAATAGAATAGACATATGCCTTGGTACGAACTTCAACCGTAATTCGAACCTCTGGATTATGCACATCTACTTTCATTTCTGGGAAGCAGTTTAGTAGATACGCACCCATATCCATACAAATCTCTGGCGAAGTACGTTCATATCGTTTGTCTGCACGCTTTGCTTCTACTTTGAAGGTAAACGCACGGTTTGGAAACATCGCTTCCACATAATCGTATACCCCTTTGGTGATTGACTCCCAATCAATATTCTCTATTACCGATACAGGGCAAATCGACCATATACCAAACACATTTTTGAGTGCTGCTACGGCTTCCTCATAATCATATTGCTCAGGACATTCAATAAAGATTCTTCCTTGTTCCTTGCTAACGTAAAATTCACCAACGGAATGAAGAGAAGCTTTGATTCGGTCGACCAAAGCATTTTCAAAGATATATCTATTTTTTCCTTTGATTCCAATCTCTGCGTACTTAACTAAAAAAGCTTTAAACATGTAATTTTCCTCCTATGTGGCCAGCAAATGCTTTTGTGTTTTCTATCAATTATTTATTATCTTCTGGTAAATCGTCTAAGCATAGGCAATATTTCTTTGATTTCTTTTAAAGTATATTCTATTTCTTCCTGTGTTGTGTGATATGACATTGAAAAACGTAAGGTGGATGACATCAGATCCTTCGATAGTCCAATGGCTGTTAATGTAGCACTTGGCTGTGGATGGTGTGAACTGCATGCAGAGCCTGCAGACACATAAATACCCTTATCCTCTAATGAATGCAAAAGCACCTCACTTCGGATACCCTGAAAGCTTACACTCATGATATTGGGAGCTGTTTTTCTTATCTGCTCCATTTCAAACTCATTACTGCATTCTTTAGGCAGCCCATTGATTGACACGCCCTCATAGGTACTAACCTCACGCAAAAATTTCTGCTTCAATTCATACAATCGTGAAACGTTACTCTCATAATTGTCATACATCTCTATAACCGCTTGCCCAATACCCGCAATTGCAGGTACATTTTCGGTTCCAGCGCGCAATCCTTTTTGATGTCCACCGCCAAAAAGGATTGGGTTTATCTTCACTTTATCATCTACATAAAGAACCCCGCTACCCTTGGGCCCATGGATTTTGTGCCCACTGAAGGTTAACAAATCAATGCCTTCCCGTTTTGGATAAATACGATATTTTCCAAAGGCTTGTACCGCATCGACATGAATTAGTAAATCCTTTTTCTTATTCTTTAGCTGTGTCGAGATTTCTGCAATATCTTGTACTGCTCCTATCTCATTATTCACATACATCATGGATACTAAAATCGTATCCTCCTGTACTAATTCTAACAATTCCTCTTTCTTGATCTTACCCGTTTCATCAACAGGAACTAAGCTAATCTTAAATCCATTTTCTGCAAGGTATTTCATTGGTTGTTGCACAGATGGATGCTCTATCCTCGTTGTTATGATATGATTACCTTTACGTCTATTTGCCATGGCTGTCCCGATGATTGCAAGATTATTTGATTCGGTTCCTCCCGACGTGAAAATAATCTCCTTTGAATCTACCTTCATACTATTTGCAATAATACGAGCGGCTTCTTTCATATATTGCTCTGCTTGCATGCCCAAACGATGCAACGAGGAAGGATTGCCATAATCCTCACATAGTACCTTTAACATTCGGTCCTTTACCTGATCCGTAACTTTAGTTGTTGCTGCATTGTCTAAATATACTTCCATTTTTTCTCCTGTTGTTCGTTATAAATAAACTTATCGTATTTATTCTCAATGCAAATGCTTGCTTCATCCTTATATTAGGCACTTATCTTATAATTATACCACAAATGTTAACATTTTTAAAAGTTATTTTACTCATTAATATATTGTATCTTGTTTTTCTCTAACATTTTTAATAGCCAGTAGGGGTTAACACTCATTTCACCCAGGCTTGTTTTCACATAGACACCCAGATGCAAATGTACATCAAATTGCCCTATTGTTCCCTCACTGCCATATCCGCTGTCTCCCATAAATCCAATTAGTTGACCTGCAATCACCTTATCTCCCACCTTAAGCTCCGGCGCATAGGAGTGTAAATGTGCATAGTAAAAATAACTACCCAATGGAGTACGAATTCCAATACGGTATCCACCTTTTTCTAGCCAGCCTAACTTTTCTACAATACCATCCGTCATACTAATAATCGGAAAAAATCCACGAATATTATTGGATGCCATGAGATCTGTCCCTTCATGTCTTCTACTACCTCCGTAGCTACGCAGAGAAAACCATGAATTACTGTAGGAGACATTGGCCTCCTTCGTTACTAATTCTGGAATGGGGAAGTAGAGTTGTTCGGATAATATGGATTGATAGTACCCATATAATTCATTGAAGCTTGGTTTATCTGCTATAGCGGTGATTCCGCGTAAGAATGTTTCTTCATCTACAAGCCCATATTTTATCACATTATAATTTTTCGCCAACATACTAAAAGTAATGAAACCAATTGAATCGAAATAAGTAGTGTCCTTCAGTTCTTGGTGTTTCTTTAATAAATGTTGTACCCTACGATTGGCCATCACCAAAATATCCTCTGTAACATGGAAATCACGAAAAGCATCATAATTCATACCAGAAAGCTCTATCTCATGAATTAGCATTTCAGTCCTTAATATCTTTGTTGCGTAACCAGTTATGAAACATACTACAATTAATAATACACAATAAAATACATTCTTTAGGCTTAAATGATTACTTCTTACAACGTTTTGTTGCATTAATACCACTCACCATCACATAATTTACCATATCGTGTTAAAGCTCATCCACAATACAGGACATATCAATATATGCAACTTGGTGGCAATATTATAACCTCGCAAAAAGGCATGCTCAGAATGATTTCTTTTTCATTCTGAGCATAACCGTATCGTGCGTTTTTTATTTGATTTTTCCTATCATTCTATTCCAAAAATGAAATCATGTAATGCGACTATATTTGCTTGATAATCCGGTATAAGTACATCCATACCTCGCACCTCAATATTGTCAGTAAAGGTACCATTAACTGGTATTCTTAATTGTTTGATATTCGTTAGTCCAATATTCATAAAGGTTGTGAGTAAGCTTTCAAATTGTGTACTGGTAATATCCGTTGTTATCATTGGTAGGATACTTATCATTGTAGATGCCAGTTCAACCTCACTCTTTGTTTTATACTTTTCAAAAATTGCATTTAAAACGATCCTCTGTCGATCTGTTCTTCCGTAATCGTTATTAACACCCTCTGCAGTTGCTCTTTTACGCACACGGCAATAGCCAAGTGCTTGATTTCCATTTAAGGTTTGCATTCCCTCAACTACATCTCTATTTTCCGGCTTTGAAATATAATTCGTTGTTCGAAGATATTCTGCTTCGTTCGCTGTCAAACTAATCTCTATACCTCCGAGTTTATCAATAACCTTTTCAAAGCTCTCAAAATCAACCATAACACAACCATCTAGTTTTAGATCAAAATTAGCTTCAATTGTTTGATAAAGAAGATCGATACCACCCATTTCATAAGCAGAATTCAGCTTATTATCATCATAACCCGGAATTTGCACTAAAGTATCTCTCATAAGAGAAGTAAGCTTAACAGATTTATCCTTCGTGTTGAGCGTTGCAACAATAATTAAGTCAGTTCGTCCACGCCCTGAACCGGAACCAATTGCTTCTTCTCCCAACAGCAGAATGTTAACTGCATAATCCTCTTGTCTTCCCAAAAATGGCACTACTGTATTTTCATCCTCTGTCACAGGTAACCCCGCAACATTTCCATCGGATATTGATGTTTCCCCCTCTAAATCTTCTACAGTATCGAAGGATTTGGTTGAAAATTCCCATATTTTACCACCCATAACCTTGGCAAGATTATTACCTGCTTTTGTATAACGAACAAATAATCCAAGGCAAACAATGCAAAGAATAACCATTAAGATACCGCCTGGTATTTTTACCCAAAGTGGAATCATTCTATGCTTCTTTTGCTTTGTCGGTTTCGCTGATTCTATTATTTCTAATTCTTCGCTGATTTGTTTTGCAAGAGAAGCATTGATGCTTATTAATTCATCATCGATGTCATCATCAAGCGTATCACTTTGTTCCAATAAATCGGGATTATCACTATTGTTCACCTCAATAGGTTCTATGAATTCTGATCTAATTTCGTTTCCCTCGGTTTCTACATTCTTTGTCTCTGTTTCCACTGTTTCATTTATCTCATCTTTCACATTTATTTGTTCATTTTCATTGATATTAATATCGTTTAATACTGTATCGATATTATTATTAAGATCCTCACTGAATTTCGGATTGAAATCAATGTCAATTGATGAGTTTTTATCGCCCTTATCCATTTTCCCAGCTCCCGTTTCGTTGGTTTCTCGATTGTTCATACTCCATGCAACAAACACAACTCACATTATATCACATAATTGTGTCTGATGAATGTTTTTTTATTTTCTAATTTTCTCCATTAATATTCGTTCTAAAAACTGATACACACGAATAGTTGATGAGATACTGACCTTCTCCTCGATTGTATGAACATCTGACATCTCAGGACCAATGGATACGCAATCCATCCCGGGTAGCTTTTCATTAATAATCCCACATTCAAGACCGGCATGAATGGCAGCCACCTTCATGTCTTTTCCATAACACTCCTGATATAACTTCAAAACATGCTCTCTCAGTGGTGAATCTTGCTTATATTCCCATGCTGGATATTGTGCACGCACATGATAGTCACCACCCAAAAAATTTATCATATATTCTAATCGATCGCTTAAATAATTTTTGTAGCTACTTATCGAACTGCGTATAGAATTACAAAATACCGCTTGATCCTCCTCAATATGGAAGATACCTAGATTTAGTGAGCTCTCCACCAGACCTTCAATATTTGAACTCATAACCTGAACCCCATATGGTATATGAATCAAGTAAAAAAGTACTTTTTCAAAGGAGACCGGATGCAATGACTCCCATGTATCATCTCCCATATCTTCTATTTGATACGTGAGACCCGGCTCACTACCAGCAAGTTCATATTGGTACTTCTTCATAAGCAGATCAATTTGACTTACAATATTTTTATATACTTCCATTCGTGCTTCTGCTTTAGAATTTGTATTCTCTTCTGCTGTATCGGCACTTTCGATTACTAATTCTGCATTCGCTTCTCTTGGAATTACATTGTCCTTAAACCCACCTTGCATATCAATTAATCCAAATGTATTCGTCTCTCTTAACTCGAATAATAATCTGCCAAGAAGCTTTGTTGCATTTGATCTATTTTTAATAATATCCATACCGGAATGACCACCCTTTAGTCCCCCGATACTAACTTTAATTTTCTTACCTTGGCTGGATACTCGATTTACAGGAATAGTTGCTGTTCCGGTTAAACCGCCAGAGCAACTGCATAGCAAATATCCTTCTTCTTCTGAATCCAAATTAATCATAAACTTACCTTTTAGCAAGGAGGTATCAAGAGCTTTTGCTCCATTCATTCCTACTTCCTCATCTGAAGTAAGTACCACTTCGAGTCTAGGATGCTGTAAGGTATCATCCGATAACAATGCCAGTGTATAAGCAACTGCAATACCATCGTCGCCACCTAAGGTAGTATCATCTGCATGAAGGAAGTCTCCTTCCACAATCAGCTTAATCTCATCCTTTAAGAAGTCTTGTGTTGAATCCTTTTTCTTTTCACAAACCATATCCATATGCCCCTGTAAAATAATCGCAGGTTCATTTTCATATCCATGTGTTGCTTCTTTGATAATAATTACATTATTCGCTTCATCCTGTTGGTACTCTAACTGGTGTTCTTTCGCGAAGGAAACCAGATAATTGCTAATCTCTTGTTCATTACCTGAGCCTCTCGGGATCTTTGATATTTCGCTAAAGTAACGAAATATTCCCTTATAATCTTGTTCTTCCAAAATTTTATTCATCTTTGCACATACCTTTCTAGTTTTTAAAGCTA
>Ga0209511_1000071_pt1 | contig 145112 bp, 117 predicted proteins | sample SSSSmetaG_FD_184141 | JGI IMG/M metagenome (GOLD analysis project Ga0209511, IMG submission 184141) | Glacier valley bacterial and archeal communities from Borup Fiord, Nunavut, Canada, to study Microbial Dark Matter (Phase II) - ​SSSS... | ecosystem: Environmental > Aquatic > Freshwater > Ice... | reverse complement strand
TTTTTGTGTGGTAACTTAAATTATACACGAAAATGGGGGGTCATTGTTTTTTTGTTTTAAAAAGCTCTGTAACCCTTGAAAATAAAGACTTTTATTAAAAAAATTAGTGTAAAAACTTTACACTAACTTATATTGTAGAGGAGGAAATGAAATGAAAAAAAATATCATACAAATTAAAGATGTAAAGAAAGCTTACAAAGATGTAGAAGTACTTAAAGGTGTAGATTTGGAAGTAGAGCAAGGAGGTATCTTTGCATTACTAGGTTCCAATGGATCAGGAAAAACAACGATGATTAGAATCATGGCTACTTTGCTTAAAGCAGATGCTGGAAGTGTCGTAATCAATGGTTTTGATATTGAAAAAAATCCAAGGGACATTAGAGGTCTTATCAGCCTTACTGGCCAGTTTGCTGCAATTGATGATATTTTAACTGGTCGTGAGAATCTTCAAATGATAGCAAAACTTAGACATCTTAAAAATCCAAATCAAGTAGCAGATGAGTTGATTAGTCGTTTTGACATGTCAGAGGCAGCAGACCGCAGAGTGGGTACTTACTCTGGAGGTATGAAAAGAAGAATTGATATCGCAATGAGTCTAGTGGGAAATCCAAAGATTATTTTCCTAGATGAGCCAACAACAGGTCTTGATCCAGAAGCACGTATAGAAGTTTGGAAGATTGTAAAAGAGTTATCAGTTGTAGGAATTAGCATTTTCTTAACGACTCAATATTTAGAGGAAGCAGAACAACTTGCAGATAAAATCGCTATTCTACATGGAGGAAAAATTATTGCTCTAGATACACTGGAGGGATTGAAAAAATTATTCCCATCTGCAAAAGTCGAATATGTTGAGAAACAACCTACATTAGAAGAAATATTCCTAACAATCATAGGAAAAAGAGGAGGAGAAATAAATGGAATCTACAAATAAATATTTTTTCAAAGATATGAGTGTTATGTTTGGACGTTCTATGCGTCATATTTTTAGGAGTATGGACACAATTATTACAGTTAGCATTACACCAATTGCGATTATGTTATTATTCGTTTATGTATTTGGTGGTGCAATCGAAACAGGTACAGAAAATTATATTGATTATATATTACCAGGTGTAATGTTAATGACTATTGGTAGTGGTATTGCATATGTAGCTTACCGTTTGTTTACAGATAAACAGCGTGGTATCTTTGAACGTTTTCACTCTATGCCTATCGCTCGTTCTACAGTATTATGGGGACATGTATTAACTTCATTAATTTCAAATGGAATTTCTGTTGTAGTGATTATACTTGTTGCATTATTAATGGGTTTTCGTTCATCAGCAGGAATCTTAGAATGGTTAGCGGTATTTGGAATTCTAGGAATATTTACACTTGCTTTAACTTGGATTGCTGTAGTTGCTGGACTTGCTGCTAAAACACCAGATGGTGCAGGCGCATTCTCTTATCCAATCATCTTTTTACCGTTTATCAGTTCTGCCTTTGTACCAACAGATACTATGCCTTCAGCAGTACGTGCTTTTGCAGAAAATCAGCCTGTAACGCCTATCGTAGAAGCTATTCGTAATTTATTAGCAAACCATCCAGTAGGAAATGATATCTGGGTCGCCCTTGCTTGGTGTATAACAATAATAGTTGTTGCTTATTTCTTTGCTATGAGGATATATAAACGAATATAGTTTCAGGTACACTAAAAACTCCGCATATCTTTATAGAAGAGATACGCGGAGTAAATGTAGGGGGAATGAAATATGTTCACCAACCGTAGCTGCAACTGAGTTCATTATAAAAAATACAAAAATCGGGAATCGAATTTATATCATTTATCGCTGAATCAGGATTGTTGTAATAGATAAGCGTAACAAGCTTTTCAGATTCTGCAAGCCGGAATATAATATTATTTTACAGTCACATCGCAGGTTATTATAATATTACTGCCATCCTTAAGAACATAAGTGCAATCGATAGTCGTCTTGCCTTTTTTCAATGCTGTAACTGTGACCATATCAGTACTTATACAGTTAACTCTGTCATAATTGGTTTTAGCTACGCCATAGTTTCTGGGAAACCAGGTTATATAGTCAACAGAATCAGCAGGTATTTTGGAAGTAAGCTGTAGTAAGCAGGTTTTTCCCTTGACTAGGGTAACACTGGATTTGTTTAGCTTAACAGCATCTGATGAAACGATAGAAAAATCGTATTCAAAATCTACTGAAGAATATCCATTAAAATTAACTTTCAAGTAGTAAGTCGTATTTGGCTGGAGCTTTACTTCCATGTACATATGGCGTATCGGCATCTGTTCATATGCAACCTGATTGCCATTTTCATCGAAAAGGGTGAAATCAAGGTCTTTTTCTTCCCAGATAGAGGTATGTATCATATAATCATCATCAGCGCCAGTCGTGAATTTTATATAATCGACATCTTCAGAAGTTTGGAGGTATTTTGTATATACCTTATTAATATCAACACTCTTTTCATTTCTAGCACCTTCTAGGCTGTCAGCAAAATCATCCTTTACTTCGTTTATATCAAGAATATATTCAACGCTGTCTTCATTGCTGTCACCAGCGACTAAATAATAGGTGGTGTTCGGATTTAACTTTATGTACATTTTTCCTTCATCTTTATCTGTTGAAAAATTAGCTATGGTGTTAAGTCCGGTTTCATCCAGAAGTTCATATTTTACATAATCATTCGGACTGTTTGTTCTTGATCTGAAATAGTAGTAGCTGTCATTAACGGTAGTCTTAATTTTGTAATAAACACTCTCTGTATCCGATTTTTCATCCCTGATTTTAGAATTCAGCTTATAGTCTTTTGCTTTGCCCATGCTCTCTGCAGACTTAGGCGAGACGTCTGAATTAGTGGCATTCATAAAATAATATGAGTTGTGGTCCTTTGTATTTTTAAATACAATCTTAATGCCGTTCATCTCAATCGTTCCGCTTTTCCCATTGACATCAATATCTTTAAACCCGAAATTCTTCGGATCTTTATATCCATGGATGACCTCATCATCAATCCAGCTGAAGAGGGCATAAGCGACTTCCCTGTCACCGGTTAAGAAATAGAAGGTTTCAAACACGCTATTTATATCAAAATTTAAAAGCATATCTGATTTATATGTATCTCTCCAGTAGTTTACTGTCACCTTATACTGGTCAGAACTTGTAACATGCGATATTTCGGCAAGACTTTTGGGATCATTAGCATAAGAAGGCTCCTGTCCATTCTGCCATAATTTATTTACCGATCCGGTACTGTCGTAAGCAAATTGATACGTCCAAAACAGCATTTCATTAAGATTCAGTAAATTAGTCGAATAGGAATCATCGCTTTCTAACTTCACTAATTCCTGCAGCTCGCAATCAGGATTAAAATCCTCATAGAATACCCCGGCTTCACGCCAGTCATTTCCTTCACCACAGGTATTGATCCAGTATTTAGTATTCCCTGTTACCATGTACTTTAAATTCTGGCCATTGCCCATGCGATCAAGCTCCAAGGCCCTTCGGAATAATATGATGGCGTCTGCCCTTAGTAATTTTGATTTTGTTGTATACTCGTATTTCTTTATAAGCCCTATCTCTACTGCTTTATTAATGGGTGATAAATAATGATTTACATCAATATATTTGCTGTCGTCTGCTTTCGAATATCCAAGAAGGCCTAAGATCTCCGTCAGATACGAAGATATCGTCATGGTCTTATTGGAATATGTAATGGTACCTGTTTTCATGCCGTCCAAATCGGTTAATAGATCATATGCTTGCTTATCAGTCATGCTTTTTTCCAAGTTGGATTTATTGCTTTTATCAAGGTCTACGCCTATGTTATGCAGTTCCTGTATAGCCGTATTTGTTGCCTTTGTTTTCGTATCTGTAACGGATACCGCATAAGCTGGTTGCACTGAATTACAGAACATGATTAAAGTTACAATAAGTGCAAATATAGTTCTTTTTTTTGTCATTTTCCAGGAGCTCCTTTATAATGTTGTAAAATAAGTATCTATTGATATTATATCAGAATATTTTCCAGTAAACAACTCATACAATAAAGAAGATCAATCAGGTGATTTATTGTTCATTTAGATGGTAAAGGTCGTCAACTAGACTTAATGAGAATTGTTTTACATAGCGTATTAAGAAAGGCTTCCTAAAAGAGACAGAAGCCTTTCTACACTAGATGAATTGAATACAGAAAAATAGGATGGTGTCAAATATAGACTTACGCCTGCAATATTGACATAAATACAAATTGATATTTCGACATAAAAAAAATTATAATTACTATAAAACTACAAAAATGTAATGGATACTTTGTTTTACTTGTAAAATTCTGGTGAAACGTTAATCAAATAAAATTGAGAAGGAAGAATACTTATGGGTTTAATAATTGCTATGCTTATTGCACTTTTGAATACATTACTGAATCACACAATGCTTACAAGAAAAAAATCGGTTATCTTTTGCCTTGTTGCATTTCTAATAAATTCGGTTATCGTAATGGCAGCTGTTTTTGGTGCTAATCTGTTGATAACTGATGTTGTTATATTGAAATATATTTTTTGTTTTATAATGTTTCTGTATATAGCGTATATTCATTTGGTTTTCGAAGAAACTCTTTCTAAAAAGCTCTTTGTTATGTTCAGCACCTGGGTGATTTCGGCTATCATTTATTATATTTCAATATTGATTGCCAAACTGTTCCTTGACTTTGGAAGTGTAACTAATTTTATATATGGCTTTCGAATTTTATTTCAGGTAATATTACTTTGGTTTCTAGCTAAGCCTTGGTTTCGTAAGAATTATAGGAGAATATTATTCCTTGTACAGGATAATACAATTAATTTGATGTCCATATATATGATTATTGCATTTTTGCTGGTACTGAACAATATGACAAATAACGATGTCAACCTTAGAAATTTTGCGACATTGTATGATCTGTTACTGTTCTTTGTTTTTATTATACTGGGATACGTGATAGTATTTACAGGTATTTCATCTTCATCTAAAATGGTGTTACTTCAGCAGACCGTCGAAATGGCAGAAAAAAAGTCTGAACTTCATTTTAACATGGCTAATATTGATTCTCTTACAGGTGTTGCATCTAGATTAAATATACTCAATAAAATAACAGAAGCTATTATTGATCATGAAAGATACTCGCAAAAGCTTGCAGTTTTGATGTTGGATATCGATAAATTTAAGTTTGTAAACGATAATTATGGACATATGGCTGGGGATGAGGTCCTGAAATTTCTAACGGATAAAATTAATGGATGTCTTAGAGAATCCGACTCTATTGGAAGAGTTGGTGGAGACGAATTTGTTATTTTAATAAGACATATTCATGCTGAGGCGGATATTAAAACGATGATTTGCAGAATCTTTGAGGTATTGAAGACACCACTTATTTTTAATCAACAAGAGATACAGATTAATATTAGCGTCGGAATAAGTATATTTCCGGATTATTCGCAAAATTTGGATAGCCTGATTAATCAAGCTGATCGTGCAATGTACGAAGCAAAAAGAACAGAAGGAAGTAGTTATTGTTTTTATAGTGTTTTGATAGAATAGCTATTACCACTAGTAACATTAACAGGCAAACTACATATCATTCGTGAACGCACTCAGAGATGGGTGCGTTTTAACTTACGGCAGAAAAACAATGAAAGTGGCTGAAGATGGATCTACTAAAAGTATGACCATTTTATATACATTTCATGACGAAAAAACGACGTCTCATGTAATTGATAAATCGTATGGAAACTTTTGTGTTATAGTTATTGTATAGTAGAAAAACAAAAAAAAGAAAGGTGAACTGAAGATGAAAATAAAAAACAAGGCAAGGTTAAAGAGAGTGATTAGCATATCACTTAGCATTCTCATGATTTTAGCAATAATTATTCCAAGTCCAATCAGTGCGTATGCAAGCGCATCAGCTTGGAAAACAGACAAAGCAACAGGTTTAATTTATGACTCAGTAGGTGTGATATGGGCATACGAGGGAAAAGCCACCGCTGTAGTTATTCCAGCAAAATTAGGCAAGGTTACTATTAAAAAAATTGGGTCTAGTGCATTTTATGACAACAAAAAAATCAAATCAGTAACATTTCCAAACGGCCTAACCGAAATCGGTGACAACGCTTTTGGTGGATGCACCTCGCTTAAGTCTGTAAAATTTCCCAACACTCTTAAAATTATTGAGGCCTTTGCTTTTGATAGTTGTCCATCACTTGAGGGTATTGCAATTCCAAACGGCGTTAAGACGATTGGTCAAGGTGCATTTCTCTTCTGCCCCTCAATCACAAAAATAAATATTCCAAACAGTGTTACAACTCTTGGTGTGGGTGCCTTTCAAGGAACATCAATAACATCAATAAAAATTCCAAGTAGCCTTACCAGTATCCCCGGTGCGTTATTTGGGCAAACACTCCTGAAATCTTTTGTAATTCCAAATACAATAAAAACTATTGAAGGTGAAGCCTTTGCAGAATGCGCAAAGCTCACATCAGTAACAATTCCAAAAACTGTTACAAAAATTGAGTATGCTGCATTTGATAAATGCCCTTTGGTAACGATTTATGGTGAAAATGGTTCTGCTGCACAAATCTATTGTGCAAATTATAACATTAAATTTGTTGATATGGCGGTAAGCTCAAAGCCTACAGAGACTATAATAAAAACAGACCCAATCGTGATACCGGCTACAACAACAAGCGCAAATGTTACAGCTACACCATCGAAAACCAAAATTTTCGTTAATAATGTGGCAAAGAGTTTAGAGTCCTATACCATAAAGGGTGATGACTACTACAAGATTACAGACTTAGCCAGTATATTAGCAGGCACAAATAAACAGTTTAGCCCCAGATATGACAAATCTCACAGTTTAATGCAATTGATGAGTGACTTTAAACCTACCACTAAGATTGTTGTCTCAAAAGATGCTGGTAAGCAAAAGCAAGCAACACGCTTGTACCCAACGATTTATTATGAAGAAATTGATATAAGCGGAGCTATCAGTGTTTATTCCATAAATGGTGAAGATTACTATAAATTCGCAGATACAATGAATATTATTAACTGTGGAGTCGTTAAAAATACGAAAACAGGGGTTCTCAATTTAAACCCCAAATTAGATTATGAGCCTTTAGATTCTCCAGTGTTTGCACCTGTGCCAAAAGGTAATACAGAATATAGTAAGGTTCAAAAAAGCTTGTATGATGCTTACTTATACGGAAAGGATGGACCTTCTGATTCTAATGTAACGGTGCCTGATAATACAGTATTATATGTGCCACGAGGCATAACTTATGAGAATGGTAGAAAAATATATTTAGGAAATAACTCCAGCTTCATAGTAAAAGGTGAATGGAAAGCAGAATATCCAACTAAAGTCCTACAGCCTACATCAAAAACCACAAAAAATGCAGTTTATTCTTATAGCTTTAATCCTCGTGAGCCTTTAGGGGACTTTGGAGCGAATAATAATGTTGTGTATGTAAGTAGCAATAATAATTTCGAATGGGGAAATATGCCGCTTACCTCCGCAAAGATTTCTTATGGCGATGTTACCAATGGTGTTCAATCCATTATGCTTAATGTTACAAGAGATAAGCGAGATCCTGAAACCTGTCTGTTTGTATATTTCCATGTGAAGGGTGGAGAGTCTTATGGATATTTATACAACAATGTTAATGATGGCATTGACTTGACTCCACAGTTGGCTACTGTAGTAGCTAAAAATATTGGTAAAAAGGCTACGATTGATAGAATTAATGTTCAAAATGCGAACGGAATTTCTTTTTCCAAGGATCTTTCCATACCAGTAAATTGGACGATTTCAACAAGTGGACTTGCTCCAACAGAACTAAAAACAGTAAACTACTCAGATTCTGTTTATGGCAATAACTCTTTAATTTTTGATGGCTTATCACAAAATAGTTATATAGCAAAATGTCTTTTTGATAAAGAAGCTGCTTATAAAATAATCTCGCCAGAAAATAATTATTCAGTTGCCCCATTACAAAAAGAAGGTGATAGTGCCTTAAATATCATGGGTGACAATGCAAACATTGCACTATTTACAGGTAAAAAGGCGGAAAGTGGAAAGGACGTATATTCCTTCTTTGTTTCTCCGTTTTCAAATAATATAAATTATGCAGGCGATTTATCAGCATATCCAACGAAAGCTTCCATTGCATTTGAAAACAAAAAAGTCTATTTGAATTTTGTGCTTAACAAAGCAGATGATCCATCAATCTCTTATGGCTCTTCCATAGAAATTATGGTTAAATACCATAAAAAAGGCGATCCTGCGGATGTTCTTGGAATTCTTTATGCAGAACTTACAGGTATAGATGCAAAATCAAAAACTGGAAAACTTGATTTAACACCGTCTTTAACCGAACTTAATAACAGCAAGGGTACTACCAACATTGATAATATTTATGTTTATACGTATATGTCTCGTGTTCAAGATCATGCTAAAACACCAAGCGTTAAATTTGCAGTATTTCCATGCGATTTTACCCCGACTGCTACTGATTCTGTAAAGCTTGGTAAAGATACTGTGGCTTGTATACAAGCAGATGGTTTACAAAAATCCACAGGAGGTAAACCCATCACAGCACCATTTGAAATATTTAATAATCTGGATAGTATAACCACTCTTCAGATATCACCAGCAGGTAAAAACAAATGGGGACCAAATTTACTGAAAGAGGAGCTGGGGTTTTGTAATAGAATTACGTTACAAATATCCTTTAATCCAGATTCGCCACGATATGATATAAAAGCCTTTACAGATCGGGGAGATCCAGATATGAATATGACCCGCATAATAAAGGGTGTTAATCTTTCGGGAATTACTACCGCAGGCGCCAAAATTGAGTTGGGCTATTCGTGGTCTATCAGTGAGGATGTTGCCATTGTTACCAACAATGTTGCACCAAAACCAATAGAAGCTGGTTCTTCCGGCACCGATACAATCGATGTGTTGCTTATTCCGGGGTCGGAAATAAAGACTTTTAGTGTATCTGATTTTTCACTGGTTCTGGATGATGGACGTAAGACACTGTATACAGATACTACAATTAAAATAACAAGTCTTTCACAGTCGACAGGGGGTAATGCTAAATTAACCTTCACAAGATATTTTGACCCTACAAGTGAAAATAAAATTTATAATAAAGAACTCATACTGCTATACAAAGGTGATATAGTTGGAAAAGTGAAATTTACCAATTATTAAATATAACTTCAAACAAAAAGCCTCACAACTGATTTTTACAGTCATTTGTATGGCACAGGCTGTCGACTACTCCATCGGCAGCTTTTTCTATACGGGTAACGCCAATGATAGTTCAAGCCAAATGCGATTTGTAATCACTAATTCAACCTCTCTGAATATAATATAAGTGATTATATGAAGGAGGATTGGAAAGTGAGAGAACTTAATCCTCAAAAAGTATTTGTGCAATATCGGGATATAATGAAACCAAATGAGCCTGTTATGGACAGAAAATATACTGTTACCCATTCGGATACAACCGCGGAGTTATTTGTGTTTGTTGCCGAAAATTATGCTGAAGATCAAATTACAAGAATGCGTGACGAGGTAAGGGTTGCCTGGGAGCAAAATAAGTGGGGGCTTGTTTTAATTGGCTCGGTGATTGTGGATGGTAAAGGTGTAATAGGAAATGCTTATATTAGAAATAATATTTTCTATAACGAAATGCCTACAGCACTTCAAGCCTTACGCCAAGCTGACAGATTTCTGTTTGACAAAGAGCCTAATCTTGACAACACACCGGTATTTATTCACTTTATCTCAGGTAACCCTGCATATGACAAGACATATAATTTTGGAACTATTGGCATCTATAAGTAAAGAGAAAGCCATAAAGTATTTCCTAAAGCGATAAAAATATATTTGCATATTTCCTAATTCTAGTACAGATAATATGTTATAACTCAGAAGGAGGAAATAGAATAATGAAAAAATTGCTTTATATTGTTGCAAATTCAAAACCCGAACAAATATCCTCAAGTAAAACAGTAGGTCGAGCATTAGTGAATAGTATTATGGAAAAATATAAGGACTTTAGCTTGGAAGAATTGGATTTATATAAGGAGTATATTCCACGCCCAAAGTTTAGCTATTTTAGTAGCCGCAGTACTTTGGTAAACACAGATGCTCTTTTAAAATTGACAGTTCAAGAACAGAATGATGTACAACAAATGTCAAAACTATGTGACCAGTTTGTAACTGCATCGGTATATGTTGTAGCTTCTCCTATGTGGAGTCTATCATTTCCAGCTGTACTTAAAGATTATATAGATTGTATTATTCAAGCAGAAAAAACAATAACTTTTAATAACAATAAGCCGAAAGGACTTTTAAATGATAGACCGCGTACATTTATTTTTGTTCAATCCTCAGGTGCCGATATTCCATGGTTAATGAAGCCAATTCTTGATAAGGGTCTAAATTATGTTGAAGATATCGTAAAATTTATTGGTATAAGCAAATTTGATGAACTTTTGGTAGATGGTACAGGTACTACAGAAACGGAAAAATTTGAAGCTATAGAAAAAGCAAAAAGCAAAATAGATACTATTATAGATCAAATACATTGTTGATTAAATCAGGTATAATATATTATAGTTAATGAGAGGTAAAAACGGATTAATATAATTCTGACTCTCTCAAGTGAAATAATCAATATTATGAGGATAACTATAGTAGTTGTCCTCATAATACGCATATTGAATACGAGTCAGTTATCATAGAATTTACAAGTAAAATATAGCACTTGGCAACGCACGTGGAGACAGTTGTGTTGCTGGGTTATTGGTTGAACGAATCCATCTAAGCCAATCCCATTTAGCTTTTGTAGTAATGGAATTCCATTGGTTTATAAGACCTGCTTTTATGATAGCGTCCATAAACTCATCAGGAATCTCAGTCTCTCTCCATTCATCGAGGGGTTCTATAAAAGAATAGTATTATCTTTCCCATAGGTAGAATTAATTTATTGAATTGATATTAGATATAGAGCTTCCACTATAATAAAGAATCCATAGCTATTGCTTGTTGCAACCGCTGTGGATCCTTTATTATGTTTTACATTCATTATGGGAAGTTCATCCCTCATGATAGGTTTAGCGCTTATTGTAATATATGGTGGATACTTTTATGCAACTTATGTGGTTTTAAAAATATAGTTAAAAATAACAACTAGTATTTTAGTACACTTGAAGTGTTCTTTTTAAATCTATAAATTTATCTGATAATATGATATAATGAACCAGATAATCACGAACTACTTTTATTTTTTAGTCTGGGCTATTTTACCATATAACTGGTATGTAAATCAGCAGGAGTCAAGTGAATATAGTGCCGTCAACTGCATGCCGCCGTCATGTGTTGAAGTGGCCATGCGATATCAGGGACTTTCAGAGGTACCCTCTGCAGAGATAATGCGTAAGGATAATCCGTTGAATGGGTTGGGCTGGAATGAGTACTGGCAGAAAATGTTATGCTGCTGTACGGCTTGAAGGTTACTAATTCTACTGAGATTAGATTAGATAAGATGTTAGATTTATTGGATAAGGGAAATATCCTGTACGTATTGTACAGGGAACTTAGCAGTCTAGAAGATCACACATTCATTATCAACGCTACTGGAAACTTGGAAGTAGTGTTGACTTTATCGTCTGTGATTCTGACTACAATATGGTGAGCCCCTTTGGGTAGCATTGTTAAAACACATGTAAATAATTAAATTAATATTTGAATGGAGGAATACAAAATGTCGATGAAAGATATTGAAAGAATGAAAAAATTATTAGATGAGAAGAAATCAAAAGGCGGTTTTTTACCAGAAGAAAAAATGATTGGCTCTGGTAAAGTAGAAAAGATGAATAGGAATATAGGAATGGGATATACAAGAACGAAAAAAATATCACAATAGATGTGAATATAGAGATCTAGATCCAGATGATATTAAGGTCTTCATCCAAACAATCACCATATAGGCAAGCAAGCCAAAAACTTTCTGACTGGAATCTGTCTGTGCTTTACCTTTCGTGTTTAAGTAGTGCTGGTTTCAGCATTACGTCATCTGGAGCGATTTCCATGATTGACAACTTCTCCAGAAGGGAGCTGCCAAACAGTAGACGGGACAGCTGATATGGTGTACAGCCATTCAGGCTGTCCCATCTGCTGTATTATTTATGTGGTTCATCATGAGTGATATATCTTCCTGTGTATATCCATCAAATGGAGTACTCATGCTACTTGGAGTTGATCCTAATAAGCAGGGGCAAGGTTATGGAAGTAGATTAATGCAATATATTTTTATAGACTCAAAAGAGAAGGGGCAACCTTGTTATTTAGAGACTCATGGTAATAAAAATGTAGAATTTTATAAAAGATTAGGTTTTAAAGTAGTTTCTGATGGTACTGTACCTGGAACTGATATCATTCAATTTGCTATGCTAAGAGAGTATTAATATTAATATGAATAAATTATGATAACAAATTTTCGAGGAGGATACAGTATGAAAAAGGAGATAGAAGTATTTGATTATATCAATGTAATTATGAAAGCAGTAAAGACAGGTGTTTTATTAACAACAAAGGTAGATGACAAAGTTAATTCTATGACAATTTCTTGGGGAACGATTGGAATTGAATGGGAAAAAATGATTTTTACTGTTTTCGTAAGAGAGAATCGTTTTACAAAACAGCAACTTGATGAAAATCCGGAATTTACGATAAACATACCGATTGGTGAGTATGATAAAAAAATAATAGGTATTTGTGGAACAAAATCTGGTCATGTAACAGATAAAATCAAGGAACTTAAATTGACGCTTGAAGCCCCTAATATTATTTCAGTTCCGGCGATCAAGGAACTTCCTTTAACACTTGAATGTAGGGTTGTATACAAACAAAAACAGGATGAGGGTCAGATTACGCAAGAAAACAAGAATAAATGTTACCCACAAGATGTTGAGAGCTCATTTCACGGTGCAAACAGGGATTTTCACACAGCTTACTATGGAGAAATTGTGAATGCATATATTGTCGAGTAGTATAATCTAAAGTTGGTCATATTTAGTCAGAGGAGCATGGTACGAAATTGTCTAATCCTAAGATACAGAGAAGTTAGTATCATCCTATTGAGCAGTTGGCTAAAGTAGCTAGCTACTTTTTTAATACATAATCATCATGGCTTTTATTTGCTTTATTGCCATAACGATATTATAGGTCTGTCAATAGCAAAAGGGTATCCAATCTAAGTATTGGATACCCTTGTTTATTCCTGTGTAGGTGAATGGTTAGGCTGTAATGACCGTGCCGCTCAGTCCCATTAAACATTGGCGGGCATTGTTCAGATGACCTATAATGGCTTTTCGGCCTTCTTTCTTTGTTACAAAATTGACACTTGCTTCAATTTTTGGAAGCATGGAGGTGATTGGAAATTGTCCTTCTTCAGTGTATTTCTGGGCATCGGACACTGTTAATGAGTCTAGGGATTGCTCATTTAGGGTTCCAAAATTCAGAGCAACCTTTTTTACTCCTGTTAAGAATAATAAAATGTCAGCATCCAACATATCGGCCAATTTTTCACTTGCAAAATCTTTTTCGATTACCGCACTTGCACCTTTAAGGACTGTTCCCTGTTCCAAAACCGGTATTCCACCACCGCCACAGGCAATAACAAGCTGGTCTGCCGCAACGAGCGCCTTGATAGCATCGATTTCATAGATATCAATTGGTTTCGGAGTTGCGACAATGCGTTGATAACCACCGTTTACTTCAGCTACATAATTTCCCTTTCGAATTTCTTCATCGGCTTCCTCTTTTGTCATAAGGCGGCCGATAGCCTTGGTTGGATGTTGGAAAGCAGTATCAAATGTATCCACACGAACCTGTGTGATGATGGTAGATACCGGCTTAAAAATACCACGGTCTAAAAGTACGGTACGTATTGCATTTTGTAAATCATATCCGATATATCCTTGGCTTAACGCGCCGCAAACCGACATCGGCGCAACGGTGTAATTATTATCCAAACGGTTGAATTCCGTCATTGCCCTGTGAAGCATACCAATCTGAGGAGCATTGCTGTGCGTGATAATGACCTTGTAGTTATCCTCTACCAAATCGGCAATTGCATATGCCGCATTAATGATTGATTTCTTCTGTTCCGGAAAGCTTGTTCCGAATGCATTTCTTCCTAAAGCGACTACGACTGTTTTTTTCTTCATACAAAATCCCCATTTCATCTTCATAATATATTAATAGTTTGCTTATATACTAATATATCATACAGAGGCTCTGGATGTCAAAAAACTTCTTGGATGGATTGGAAATCCGGAAGGTTTTACTGAAGCTTTTATTAGCATTTCATGACAAATAAAAGTCGTTTCATGCAAGTAACTTTTTTTTGTCAAAAAATATGATAGAATGGACTCACTGATAATGATCAACTATACCTAATAAAATTATAAGGAGACTAACGATGAAAAAGAGATTATTAATATCATTACTGTGTGCCATGATGGCAATTATGCTGGCTGCCTGTGCTGACAAGAATGTCAAAACTACAGATACTGAAAATATAGCAGATACTGAAAATGTGGCAGATACTGAAAATGTAGCAGATACTGAAAATATAGCAGATACTGAAAATATAACAGGGACTGAAATCATAACAGATACAGTAAATGCAGCAGATACTGTAAATACAGCAGATACTGAAAATGTTGCGGAGATTGAATTAACCGAAGAAGCAAAAGCTATGATACCGCTGTTTAACGCAATGAATAACTTCTTCGTTGAAATCAGCAATATGCAGAACTGGTCAGATATTGCTAGTGTAGAGTATGATCCAGAAGATAATGTGCAGTACTGGTCATGCTTAGCACGCGTTGGTGCAATGTGCGGTAATCTTTACGGGGAGCCACTTTTTACTCAGGAAGATAATCAATATAAGATAGGAGCTGATTTGATGCGCGATTTTGCCTATGCCTGCTTTGCCGGCAGGAATCAGTTGGACACCGTCCCAATTCCGGATAGTGTTGACAGCACTGTTTATTATGATTATGACTGGGATGCCTACTTTGTCCAGGCAGGTGATGCAGGGGCTGTAAAGACAATAATCACTTCATTTACAGATAATAAAGATGGTACATATGTGGCAGAAGTGGATTTCGTGGATCCTTCAGAAAACGACAAGGTACTGCAGCATTTTACTTATGAACTGGTAGACAATGAGATTGCTGACATGAGCGTATTTCCTTATGCAGTTAAAAACTTAAGGAGGAGCTAATTGAAAAAAGTATATTTTTTCAAAGGATTACTGACATTAATATTTTGTTTACTAATTGTTTCATCCACGGCTACTGCAAAGGAATTAAGTAGTACGGAGGCCAATAAATATTATAAATTCAAAGATAACGGAAACGCTATTAGTATTGTTAGCTATATCGGCAGTGAAAGTAAGGTTACGATACCCGATAAAATCAACGGGAAAAAGGTAACAAAGATTTTGGAGAATGCCTTCACATCGAATAAATCCATAAAAAAAGTTGTCATGGGCAAATATATTGTTTCAATCGGTTGGTTTGCTTTTTGTAATTGCATTAATTTGGAAGCTCTAGTCCTTAATCAGGGGATTTGCGTACTGGAAGACGACTCTTTCGCGAATACAGGTCTAGTTAGTGTGGATTTTCCCGACACGCTGCAACGCATTGGCTTTCTAAGCTTTGACGGTAATACCAAACTCACGACTCTTAAATTTGCCGGCGACGCTCCTCAAATTCTCCAGAAGAGCTTTGGTGAGGTATTAAGCACTTCTCTTCCTTTGTTAAAGACGATTGAAATCGGAAAAAGTGCAACCGGATTTGATGATGGTGCATGGAACCTTAGCGGACTTAGTCAGTTTTTTGTAACGGTTGAAGATCGTGAAAGTACGCCCAGAAAAGCAATTACGCTTAAAGCGAAGGATATTGAATATACGGCAAATGGCAATAATCTCACCATTACTTCCTATTTGGCTACCTATCCGGACATTATTATCCCGAAAACAATCGCAGGCAAAAAGGTTGCATATATTGGGAAGGGAGCCTTTTGTGATTGCGGAACACTGCGCTCCGTTCAATTTGGTGCAAATGTCCGTGAAATCAGCGAGAGTGCTTTTGAAAATTGTGCGAACCTTGAGGCGGTACAGTTTAATTATGGCTTAAAATATATTCAAACAGCAGCATTCCAAAATACGCAGATCAAAGATCTGGTTATCCCTTCCACGGTTTCAGTCATCAACTGCTTTGCTTTTAATAATGTATCGACGGTAGAAACATTGACCTTTTACGGTGATGCGCCTAAAATAGGTGGGGATACCTTTGGTATTAACTGGTGGGGTGACCCAATGCCGAAGCTAAAACAGATGGATATTCCAAAAAACGCTACGGGATATGATGGTGATTATTGGCAAAATCGTAACTTGACTGCCATCGTAAGCCGTATGAGTGCTACGATTGGTGCGGATAAGGCTAAGTCTAAGCTCCTCATAACCATAAATCTAAAAGAGAAATAACATTATTTCAATAGATTTGGATCCTATTGAACTTGCAGCCTGAACACATGCGGAATTAGAAGAGGTACAGCTTGATAAGTATATTGCTATTATACTTGAACAGAACCAATCACAGCAAATGTAAAAGTATAATAAAATAACTATAATATAAAAGTATCAAACTATGATATGCGCCTCCTTGTAGTAGACAGTTTAAATAATAAAACTGTCTGCTACAAGGAGGCGCATATTTTTAATGGGTAGAAAAGCGAAAGCCACATTTGAATTAAAACTTAATGCAATTACTAAATATTAATCGGGAGCATGTTCGGGGGTGAGGAACTACTATCATGACCGCACATAATCTCCAATTTGTTTCTGTAACAATGGAAGTTTATATAAAGAATAATGACGAAAAGCTATGGGAGTAGAAGAAAAGGGGAATGCATTATAAAAAAGATGGCAGAATGATAGAAAGTATGGCTTGTTTATAAATGATGGAGTAATAAATGAGAAAGAGTGGTACAATATAAAGTAAAAATTAATTTATTGATAATAATCTTAGAAAATGTTTAAGTATCTATCTAAATGATCTGCAATAAATTTGAAAAAAGGATGGTACTGAATGAGAAGATTAGACGAAATCATAACTTTTAACAAAGCGTTCGTGGAAAAAAGGTCCTATGAGTGTTTTAAGACAACTAAGTATCCAGATAAAAAAATGATCATTTTTTCTTGTATGGATACACGGCTAACCCAACTGCTTCCAGAGGCGCTCAATTTACAAAATGGTGATGCAAAATTCATCAAAAATGCTGGAGCAATTGTGAAACATCCTTTTGGTAGTGTCATGCGGAGTATCATAGTGGCAATTTATGAGTTGAAGGTTGAAGAAATAATCGTAATCGGTCATCATGGATGTGGGATGAGCAGTATAGATCCTAAAAAAGTTATCGAATCCATGAAAATGCAAGGTATTTCAGATGAAACGTTGCAGACTATCAAATATTCAGGTATTGACTTAAACACATGGCTACTCGGATTTGACTGTGTGTTCGAGTCAGTTAGGGAGAGTGTCGATAAAATATGCAATCACCCTTTGGTACCAAAGACTATAGCAGTACATGGTCTTATTATCGACCCTGAAACTGGCTTATTAGAGTTGGTTGTAAATGGGTATAAAGATAACTTTGACCATAATATGGTGAAAAATCCATTTGAATGAGAGGGGTTAACACCATAAACAATTTGGCAGAAATATTTATTGATTTACACCTTGGATATGGTAAAATATAACATATATAAATCTGTAAAAGAGCATTGTATGACAAGCGCATAAACATACTCTTATGTTATTCTATACCTAAGGAGGAGCAAATATGCATGCGTGGGAAGCAATACAAAAATCTATAGATTATATAGAAAACAACCTAGCAGAAGAGATTAAGATCGAAACCCTTTCAAATGTAGCTTCGTTATCACCATATTATTTTCAGCGCCTGTTTGGGCGTTTAATAAAGAAACCAGTGAATGAATATGTGAAACTACGCAGGATGGCTAAAGCATCAGAAGATCTTAAAAATAAGAACAAGCGTATCTTTGATATAGCACTTGATTACGGTTTTTGTGACCATGCCAACTTTACACGAGCATTTAAGGGGACATACGGAATTACACCAGAAGAGTATCGTAATCATCCTGTCATACTCAATCAGTTTGTGAAGCCGGACTTATTACTGAACTATGTCATGGTAGAGGAAGATATCCCGTTGATTACTGAGGGTATGGTGGTTGAAGTAACGCGCAGAAACCTTGATGAACGACGAACTTTTATTGGAATTAAGTATGAGGTTCCTGTTTCTGAATTGGCGAATGGCAAAACCACTGGCATTGCTATGGCTGGCGGAATATGGGATGACTTCCACCGTCAAAAACCAGGCATTCCACATATATTAGTGAACGGTAATGAATTTGGCGTTCTTTATATGGGGGAAAATACGGGAGATGGTTGTTGTATCTATATGGTAGGAGCTGAAGTTACCGAAAATACAATGACTGAGGAATATGGTTCTTATACGCTTCCACGCGGTGAATATATTGTTTGCTGCTTTCGAGCGGAAAACTTTGCTGAGTTGGTTGGTTCAGCGGTTTTTAAAGCGTCCTCTTTCATGAAAGGCTGGATGAAAAAGCATAATTTGACTTGTGGTGAATTCGTAACCGAAATGTATTATGATACGAATACTGAAGTGAATTATATGGAACTGTGGTTGACATTAAGGCAACCACAAGTGATACAAAAAAAGGAAGATTACTGGAATAAATATGATGGAACAAAGGAACCTTCTATTGAAGCTATCAGTGCCTATGTGAACAGTCCTTTGTGGGGGCAACTTTGCAATTATGTGGAAGAACAGTATAAGATGATCAAGCCCATATATGAATACAGCAGATGTAGCATGCAGCAGGGGTGGAACGTGAAGTATAAAAAGGCGGGTCGAACACTATGCACCCTGTATCCAATGGAGGGCTACTTTATCGCCCTAATTGTGATTGGTGAACGGGAGCGGCTGGAAATGGAATTGGCGCTAACTTTTTTTACGAAGTATTTGGTTCAGTTGTATTACGATACGAAATGCGGTATGGGTCAGAAGTGGCTTATGATTAATGTAATGGATGAAGCAATACTTGAAGATGTGAAGGAATGTATCGCCATCCGTTATGATATAAAAAAGAAAAAACCCTGGAGGTAATGAACGTGGCAATTATTTCTACGATTAATGTATATGAACAATCTGAGCAGCATGTCCTGTCAATCCGATTGACTATTAATTTTGATAATTATCCGAAAACTGCTGACCAAGCCTATGGGAAAATCAAGGAATTTGCTGAGCAAAGAAGCCTATTATTTTCAGGTGGTCCATTTGTTTGCTTTCATAACGCAAATCTTGAAAACTTGAATGTAGAAATGGGTTTTCCTATAGCAAAATCCGTTAAAGGAAATGGTGAAATTTTGGGACATACCATCCCTGCCCGGAAAGCGGTATCAGGCATCTTTTTGGGCGCTTATGAGGATACAGACCCATTGATGATGGAAATTATGAAGTGGATAGAAGAGCATGGATATGAGCAACAGGGAGAGATATTCAATTATTATTTAAATGATGAAAGTCGACCTGCAAGTGAACTGCTTACACAGATTGTGGTGCCGATAAAAGATTTCTGATGCAATTACTGGTTAGTCGGTTAACTTTATGCATTACCGGTAAAGCGAAACAGGATTTAAGAAATAAAGGTTATAGTAAAATTAAATATTGCATGAAATCAAGAACTGCCCCGAACCCGGATTAAGGGTTTAGGGCAGTTCAGCTGAGTTGTTACATGTTTTGTCTAAACTAAGAGACTATAAATATTCTGTATAGGTTACAATTTAGATATAAGATAATTTAGGAGGGTTTTTAATGTGTGATAACTACATTAATTTGACAATGAACAATCTAGCTAACGAGCATTTGTGCTGTGCCATATCCGATAAGAAACATCAGTATGGAGTTGATGCAAAGCGATCATGGCTTGCTGAAAGACTCCCGGAAGGACATGTCTTTAGAAAACTTGATGCAAATGGAAAGGTTTTTATCGAATATGCTCCGTTGGAAACGGCGTGGGTTCCTGTTATATGTGAGAATTATATTTATATATACTGCTTTTGGGTGTCTGGCAGTTTCAAGAGTAAAGGTCATGGACGAAAGTTATTGGAGTACTGCATTGAAGATGCAAAGAGCCGAGGCAAATCTGGGATTTGCGTTATCAGTTCCAAGAAAAAAATGCCTTTCCTAACTGATAAGAAATATATGCAGAAATACGGTTTTGAGGTAGTAGACAGTATCAACGAATATGAGCTATTGGCGCTATCTTTTGATGGGAGTAAGCCATCTTTTGCAAATAGTGCACATAAACAGGAAATTGATAAGCAGGAACTGACAATTTATTATGGTGAGCAGTGCCCCTACATTTCAAACTGTATTGAGCAGGTTGAGCAATTTTGCCAAGCTAATAATATTCCTTTGAACCTGATTGAAATGAATTCCCTGGAAAAAGCTAAATCTGTCCCTTGTGTTTTTAACAATTGGGCAGTATTTTACGGAGGTAAGTTTAAGACTGTGCATTTACTAAATGAAGGGTATTTGAAAAAGATGATATTGGAGTAGGTTCACGATGCAGCATCAGTGTGCTGAAATTATGCAAAATTTAAAACGGACATACTAAAAAGTGCAGAAGTAATATCTCAATTTTGTAGGCTAAACATCAATAAGAAAAAACATCTTCCACTTCGTGCAAGTCATATAGGTTTTTTAATATATGTATTGAACAACAATGACGCGAATATAACACCAGTTGATGCAGCTCATTTTTTCGGTGTTACAAAGGCGGTAATAACAAAAACAATTTCGCCCTTAGTGGAACAGGGATATTTACAAAAGTCACCATCGCTTATGGATAAACGAAGTTATATAATTTCAGCCAATGAAAAGGCTAATATACTTGTTGAAAACGCAGATAATGAATATTACAAAATAATGAAAGAATTAGCCTGCAAAATGGGTAAAGAAAAATATAGAACTTTTATTGAGTTTATGCAAGAAGCAAACTCTATTATTAATAATATGGATTAGGAGAAATTTATATGAGTATCTATTATATTTGTTCAGCTTTCACTGCGATTAGTGCGTTTGTAAGTTTTGGATTTTCAATTGAAGCCTTTATTAAAGCTAAAAATTTGGATGGGTCTGCATCAACAAATGCGATGTATGCTATATCAAGAAGCAGTGCTTTGGTTCTGGGTAGTATAGTTCCATTCTTTTTTTATTCAATTTCTTATCTAGCAGCAATTACTATCATTATGGTTATGGTTCAAGCTTTCGATGCATTCATTGGATATAAAATAAAAAATAATTTTAAAACCTTTGGTCCAATGCTAACATCAATTGGAAATCTATTCTGTTTCACATGGTTATTATATTGAGTTTCAGAGTTTGATTGGAGAGTTAATAATGGGAAATACTGACAAGTTTGAAACGATAGCTAATATATAAACTGTGTTCTTTAAAAACGACAAAGCCTAATAGAGTTGCTTTAAAGAGTAGGAATGCTTCAAACTAAATCTTACTTTACTATACCTGGCAATTCTTCTAACAAAGAACCAAAATGATAGTTTTTATATTCCTTCGCATGTAATATCCTCGTTTTTGCTGAATTACCTAAATATTTAGTCCCGTAACCAATCTCTAGGGTGACACAAGCAAAATTATCGTTTGCTTCTTCTACCTCAAATTTAGCTTTGTCAAGATCGCCTACCTCTAATAATGTATATTCTTTCTTTTCGTCCGTGAAAACAGCAAATCCATATGCCGGGGAGAATTTTGCACCAACCGCTACTGACACGGAATAATCAGTTATGCTGGAACTTTTCCCATCAAAACCAGGCTTAGATTTTTCAAAATCTTTGGTATATTTTCTAATCCTATTTTCATTAAGCAAACCAAACAGTTCTGGCCGTATATCGGTGGATTGTTTTTCTTGTTTCTTCGTCTGCCAACCCTTTCCCGCATATATTAAAGAGCCTTGTTGGTGGTAATCCAGATGGCATACTGCTTGTTCTATGGCAACATAATGATAAATCCATTTCATCATTGATTTGGTTTCACTATTACAACCGGCATGATCACCAGGATAATTTCCATAAGCTGGCCTCTTTGCGATGTCCCATCGAAGGCTGTTTCCTTTTGATACCTGCCCCCATAATAATCCGGGAAAATTACGATTCCCATCCGTCCCATTCGCATAAGCCTTCCAAAGCTCTCCACCTTTTGTTGTCCAGTTACCTGGTTGATTAATCAGTGCCTCCCTTCCGTCCACGTTAATAATCGGGACGGCAGCAAATTTATTATTCTTTAATAAATCCATAACCTTTTCATCTGTTTGCGCCTTTTGAACTAAGTCAACTAACTGCTTCAGGAGGAAGGTACCGCCAGCAAATTCTCTTGCATGAATTTGCCCTGTAAGTATGTACACATCTTTTTCTTCTTCGGATTCTACATCAATCTCAATTGCATATAAATTTCTGCCATTGGTAGACTCCCCTATTTTATAAAGATAAACTCCATCATATCTTGATAACATCTGTAAGGTACTTTCATAGGATTTGTAATTCATTGTTTTTGTGATATCAACGGTTAACCAGACCGGTTTCTTATTGTACACTGTTTTATCGGACCATTTATAGTTCATTGCATCTTTATATTCTTGATACGGCATTCCTTGACCATATAATGTACCAAATTTGCTTACTCTACTTTTTAATGTTTTAATGGATAGTTTCTTAGTCGTAATACCACTTACACTTTCTTTCACATAATCATGCTCTTCCATGACTTTTAGTGTATCTGGTACAAATGGGGTTGGTGCCGGTCTAGGGGTAGGCGACAGTGTTTCGGTTGGCACGACTGTTGGGGCTGGGTTATCGGTTTCTTCCAGAGTAACCGTTTGGACTGATGCGTCCATAGGTATAGGTATCGTAGATTCGTCTATTAGTATTTCTTGTTCTATGTATTTATCTCTCTCGCCTGCGCTGATTTGTTGTGTATTACAACTCACTATTATTATGAATACCACTACCTTTGCCGCAATACTGAATCCAGCTTTGCTCATGTGAAGTTCACCCCAAAATTACTGTCTAGCATCATAAATCAATTGATTATAAGATGAAAGATAGAGTCTTATTATCAATTTATGAGATTTTACTACTTTCAGAATGAAAATAAAAAACCTATTAAATTGGTCTTTTTTATTGGCAAGAAAGCAACATGTAAAGTAACTGTGCAATAGAAACAAACGGGGTAGGTGAAATTCTAACCAGGTGAGGTAAGGTATTTTGTACGTTTTGGCAAAAGCATATATAATTAGGCGTAAGTAAACTATTCGGAAAAACATTTACATGGAAATAATTCCTTGTTTTATTTATAGAGTTTGATATAATCAAATTATGGAAAGAAGAATGCCATTGGATTATGTAAAACAGGGTGGAATTTAATCATGAAGAATTCTATCTGTTTCTTATAGAGAATCCATTTAAACTGCATCAAAGAAATATTGTCTTAGCGATTACTTATTTTATTAATATTAATCCTCTGAAACAATATAAAAAGCGTCATCAAGATACATTGGATAAGTTGAGCGACACTGATCTTTTGAATATAGATCAGGAGCTTAATCGACAATCCACTACTTGCTTTATTAAGCAAAAACTGTATATTACATCGGACTATCTAATTAGTAAAGTAAGCGGTTTAGATATTATTCGATTGAAAGATATTGTACATGTTTATGCTAGAATGCTATTGTGTTAAGCTATCGAATTGGAGATATACATCCTACAAAGAATAGGGTGAAAAAGAATAATAAGAGTGGAGAGTGTGGTATGAAAATCAAAGGGGTTATTGGTTATGTTTTAGTGCTGATGGTGGTGTTTTCCCTCGTAGCATGTGGGAATTCTCAGAGTAGCAGCAATGAAGCTGATACAAATGTGGAAAGTCCAGAAGTTGAAAGTCTAGAAGTGGAAAGTTCAGAGGTGGAAAGTTCGGAAGTGGAAAGCCCAGAAGTTGGTAACACAGAAATGACAGCTTCCTCTGATTCGGAAGAGAAAGTTTTATCGCCGGAGGAAACTCCGAAAGTGTATATGACAACCGATATCAGTCCGGAGGGTCTGATGGCAGTTTATAAATCATTAGACTGGACGCCGGAAGGAAATGTTGCTGTTAAGATTAGCACTGGTGAACCGCCGGCTAGTAACTATCTGAAACCGGAATTGATTAAAGACCTGGTACAATTTGTAAATGGTACGATTGTAGAATGCAATACGGCGTATGGCGGTTCTCGTAGCGAAATAGCGATGCACATGCAGGTAGCGAAGGATCATGGCTTTACGGACATTGCAACGGTGGATATTATGGATGCAGACGGATCAATAAGTCTTCCAGTAGAAGGAGGAACCCACCTGAAAGAAAATCTGGTTGGCGCGCACTTTGCAAATTACGATTCCTTTCTTGTACTTTCCCATTTTAAAGGGCATCAGATGGCAGGCTTTGGAGGAGCTATTAAAAATATTTCCATAGGAATTGGCTCTATGGAGGGAAAATGTCTGATCCATACTGCTGGAAACAGTCATACAAGCCCATGGGGTGGAAATCAGGATGACTTCTTAGAATCAATGGCTGATGCAGGTAAGGCTGTTTCTGACAGTTTGGGAAATGGAAAAAATACTGTCTATATCAATGTTATGAACCGGATTAGTATTGACTGCGACTGCAATGGGAATCCGGCTGAACCGGATATTCACGATATTGGAATTCTTGCTTCAACCGACCCAGTGGCATTGGATCAGGCATGTATCGATCTTGTATACGCTGCGGAAGGTAGAGAAGCTCTCGTAAACAGAATTGAACAAATGAATGGACTTCACACATTGGAAAGTGCGGAAGAAATTGGCCTTGGCAGCCGTGTGTACGAATTGGAAAGCATCGATGATTGAGATATTACATCGGGAATATATTTATCTCTGGTATTATTTTAGTGTTCAGTTGGCACAGATTTTTCCATACTGGCTGTTGGGAATGGTCATCGGATCAGTAGTATCTGTGTTTGGCAAGGAACGGATTCACCGACTGTTTATCAACTTGCAAGGTAAAAGGATGGGGTTATTTGGTATTGTACCAGCATGTTTATTAGGCATAGCCTCACCGCTTTGCATGTATGGAACGATACCGATTGCCGCTTCGTTCTCTGAGAAGGGTATGAGAGACGACTGGCTGGCTGCATTTATGATGTCTTCTATTTTACTTAATCCGCAGCTGATTATATACAGCGTAGCGTTAGGAACAAAGGCTCTGATAGTGCGGATTGCAGCCTGTCTTCTCTGTGGAATTGTGGCGGGGCTGCTAGTTCATGTATTCTACAAGAAAACTTCATTTTTTGACTTTTCTTCGTTTGCTGAATCGAAAAACCACGACACAGATCCAAATATTCTGTTACGGTTACTTAAAAATTTTGGACGGAATGTGAAAGCAACAGGGTTGTATTTTCTTATAGGTATTGCATTAACAGCGCTGTTTCAGCGATATGTGCCAACAGATGCTTTTGTTAATCTATTTGGTAGCAACGAAGGATTTGGTGTGCTGATGGCAGCTACCATTGGCGTTCCACTTTACATGTGCGGGGGCGGAACGATACCTCTTTTACAACAATGGCTTTATGATGGTATGAGCATGGGATCTGCTGCTGCCTTTATGATTACTGGACCGGCTACTAAAATTACTAATTTGGGTGCTGTTAAAATTGTATTGGGTACTCGCCGGTTTATTATGTATTTCTTATATGTGATAATTTTTGCACTTATAACGGGTCTATTCATAAACCTTTGAATACCTTTCCTTGCGGTAATAGGATATACGGCAGTGCATTTGCTTTCAATCTTACGATGCCGTGATTATTCAGTAATAAATTGAGGATTCCCTCTGGCATTCACTAAGATTAACCAGAGGGAATTTCCTGTTTAAGCGTAGAACTAACAGCTTCTTGGAAAAATTGGTTTTCCTCCTTACCACGGGCTTACACGGAGTGCTAACTAAGTAGGGTGTGGCGGATTCTTGGGAGTTTATAATTAGAGCATGTGTCTTTCAATCTCATGAAGAACAATTCCCATTTTATTCTTGGTGTTGGACAGACACATAAAGTAATAGGATACGTTTGCTTCTGGATCAAGGATTGGAACAATTACACGATTTGTAACGTTACCATAGCGCTTGATGGCTAAATCAGATGTAAAAGAGGGAAGTGCAGAGTTTTTAACAAGTTCTTCAAAGGAGAATTGTTCGAGTTGAATTAAAAAATGAGAAGAAGGCATTTTCTTTAAGCATAAATCATTCCAAAATCCAATTCTGGAAAGGAGGAGAATATTTTCACCATCTATATCCTTAAAAGAAACACCTTTGCGTCCAGCTAAAGGATGGGCGGGTGGAAGGGATAAGAATAAGTGCTCTTCACCATATTTTGTACAATGTATATCTGAATCGTCTATGGTTTCCTGTAAAATGATAAATTGATACATGCCATCTCTTAATCCCTGCAATAATAGTTCTGTGCTTTTCATATCTGAGGATATTGTCATCTCTGGAAAAAGAGTGGATAACAGTGGAGTGACTGACCATAAAGGTGCAGGAGCAGATCCAGCTATGGTTGAGTATTTAACAGGAGCAGGAGAATAAAGAGATATAATATTGAAATGGGGGTGGGAGATTACATGGTGGATTTCTTTTGATGGGATTTCATATTGGATTTCATTATGCGATGATTATAAATATGGTTGGCAAGATGTTTGGAATTAAAAAGAAACAGAGGTTAAGAACTATAAGCTATATATTGCAGAAGAATCAATTTGCTTTTTTCAATTATGAAGAATCAGTAGTATTCTTTATCATTGATTATATTACGATTATGGGATTAATGATTTTTATTTCATATTATATGCTAAAAATTATAATGAAACTTGATAATGGAATGAGACAAAGAAGGGAGTAATTAAAATGAAGTACTTTTAATTAATGGTAGTCCAAATGCAAAGGGATGTACCTTCACAGCATTAACAGAGGTGGAAAAAACCTTGAACGAAGAGAAAATCGAAACAGAAATCATTCATGTGGGACATAAGGATATCAGAGGGTGCATAGGATGCCGTAAATGTAAAACAACAGGGAAGTGTGTTTTTGATGATATTGTAAATGAAATTGCACCAAAATTTGCGGAATGTGATGGCATAGTCGTTGGTTCTCCAGTTTATTATGCTTCAGCCAATGGTACAATGGTATCTTTCTTAGACCGGTTGTTTTATAGTACAAGCTGCGATAAAACAATGAAAGTCGGGGCGGCAGTTGTATCAACAAGAAGAGCTGGAACCACAGCAACGTTAGATGAACTTAATAAATATTTTACGATATCAAATATGCCAATCGTATCCAGCCAATATTGGAACATGGTACATGGCTATACACCAGAAGATGTCCATAAAGACAAAGAAGGATGCCAGATTATGCGTACATTGGGTAAAAATATGGCATTTTTAATTAAGAGCATCTATCTTGGAAAAGAAAAATATGGTTTGCCAGAAAAAGAAGAACATATATTTACAAGTTTTCTCGGATAACAGATGCGGAAGTATTAAGCATACCTTTACAAACGGTTTGGATTTGAATAAAATCCGCGTTTGCAAAGGTTCTTTTTATATATTAGTAAAAAACTCTTGACATAAAATACCAGTGTACATATACTGTATATAAGGATATGTACAGTATATATACGCTCAATAATAATTTGATTTGTATTAAGAAGATTTCCCAATCAATATGAGGTTTGTATCAGAACGGAGGAACCATGTTAAGAGTGGAACACCTAAATAAAGAAATTATGGATTTTTCATTGGAAGATGTTTGCTTTCATCTTCCTAAGGGATATATTATGGGATTGATTGGAGTTAATGCTTCTGGAAAGTCAACATTAATAAAAACATTAATAAACATTTATCATAAGGATAATGGAAAAATATACGTAGCTGGATTATCCATGGACGAAGAAGAGAAGACAGCAAAAAATCTGTTGGGGATTGTTCTGAATGAAAATTTTTATGAACTGAATCTTACTGCAGAGGAAAATGCTAAAAATTTTGGAAATTACTTTGAACACTATAACCATCATGACTTTCTTAGGTACTGCAGGCAGTTTCACGTAGATACGAAAAAGAAACTGAGACGATTATCCAAAGGACAACATATGAAGTTTCAGATAGCGTTTGCTTTATCACACAGTGCGAAACTCTTCATTATGGATGAGCCGACGGCTAACCTAGATCAGGCATTCCGCCAAGAATTCATGGATATAATGCAGGATTTGATTGCGGATGGTGAAAAAAGTATACTCCTTGCGACCCACCAAACAGACACGCTCGATCAGATAGCAGATTATATTACCCTTTTGCATGAGGGCAAGATAGTCTTTTCCATGAGCAAAGAGATTCTAATGGATAAGTATATTCTATTGTCGGGAGAAGAAAGTAAAATCAATGCATTGCCGGAAAGAATGGTCGTATACCGGGAGAACGGGATCTATAACTCGATGGCTTTGATATATAATCCGGAAATTGAGATGAGGGATTCCTGCAATCGTATGCAAATGGGTCAAAACGATAATTCAATATTTGATGTATTCCTTGACGATTCAGGGCTGATACTGCTTAAGCCAACCATTGAGGAAATAATGTACTTTATGATAAAAGGAGGATTCCATAGTGTGGAAACTAATTTGGAAAGACAGCCTTCATTATGATAAGAGCAATACTACTACAATAATATATTTTCCGATGTTATATATTTCTTTTATGAACCTGTTTTTGATCGGAAAGCATTCTGAATATGAATATATATTTGGTCTATACTTTTTATGCTCTTTTGTTATTTTGACTATATTCCCTTTAAAACTTGCAAAAGGATTATATTTATGCCCACTTACAGAGACGGAGAGAAAAAAATATCTTGTGACAGCCTGCACATTACGCCTAGGAATGATGATGTTACTATTAGGACTCATCTTGATGGTATCTCGTTTTTTCCTGGAGGCAAACAATTTTATCTTATTGCTTCAATTTGTCTGCACGGGAATTATAGTCCTCGCTGCAATCTTATTATCCTTACCCAGTTCTAGTGCTGCGGACATTGCTAGGCAGCAATATTATCTTGCGCAGAAGCTTCCGTTACCTTCAAAACCAAAAGTGAGGCAAGAAGAGGGAAAGGCGGCAATTTATAGCAGCTTATTGCTAATAACTGCTTTAATCTTAGCGTGTATAGGTGCAATTCTCCCGATGAATGATAAAGAATTTAATGTACTTTTATGGCTATATTACATTCCTTCCATCATTGTATCCATTGTATGTTTGATGGTATATTTTATAAAATATTTTGATAGAATCATCACCATTAATGCAAATCGCGAAGGATATCATTACTTGCGAAAGAAGAAAGTTGGTGCATTTCATGCAGATTAGCATATCCAGTATGAGTACTCTTGCAATCTACGAGCAAATCATGAATCAGATTAAAGATGCCCTCATAAAGAAAACACTATTACCCGGTGAGGCTATGCCCTCTATTCGAAATCTTGCAAAAGATCTTCAGATAAGTGTAATTACAACCAAGCGGGCCTATGAAGAATTAGAAAAGGAGGGCCTTCTAAAATCGGTTGTGGGGAAAGGTTTTTATGTTTGTGAACAGAATACTGATTTTCTGAAAGAAAAGCAAGTTGCAATGTTGGAAAACCGATTTGCAGCTATCGTACGGGACAGTAAAAAGGCTGGAATCCCACTAGAAGATATTCAGGATACAATTAAAATATTATATGATGCCATGGAATAAGGATAGGGGGAGCAATGGATAAAGTACTTGAATTTAATCATATTAGTCTGGTTTGGCCTGATTTTACAATTGAGGATGTAACATTTTCCTTGGAAAAGGGATATATCATGGGTCTTGTCGGATATAATGGGGCCGGCAAAACGACATTGTTTCGACTAATGGCAAATCAATATAAAAAATATGAAGGTGAGATTCTCATTGATGGGTATGACTGTCGTACGCAGGAAGCAAAAGTCAAGGATATCACTGCTTTTATCTCGGACGATCAGAATTTCTTTTTTGAAGAAAATGTATTAAAAAATGCGGAGATGTACAGTCGTTATTATTCCAATTGGGATGCAGATACTTATCATAAATATTTAGATCGCTTTAAAATTTCAACGCGAACGAAAATTAAAGATTTATCAAGAGGAACATTCATAAAGTTTCAGTTAGCATTTGCGGCAGCTCATCACCCTGTGCTATATGCCATGGATGAACCAACCGCTGGTTTTGATCCTGTCTTTCGTTATGATTTTTTAAGGACAATTCAAGGAATCGTGGCAGAAGAGAATGCCTCTATACTTTTTTCTACTCATAATACCAGTGATCTTGATAAGGTTGCCGATTATATAACCATGTTGGATAATGGCAGGGTAATGTTCAGTAAGGATGTTGAAACGCTATCTGATGAGTATCAGAGTAATGCGGAGGAAAAGCTTCGATTTAGTATCAGTAATCTGTTCAAAAAAGGAAGATGGAACAAGTAGATTGATGAATAGTCTTCCAGAATGATCTGGTTACAGAAAGGGTGATTTATGAAATTACTTTATTATATTAAAATGGATAAAAACTACAAAAAGAATTTGGAATATTACGATACAAAAAACCTTGGCATAGGCGGTGTTGGAATGTTTTTGTTTTGTACCTTTGTGCTTGCAGGTTCATGGAGGATGATGGATCATATTATTATTTTTAATATATATGTAATCTGTTGCCTGATTGCCTCCTCCCTTTACTTTTGGCCACTGATTCAAGTAAGAGAAAACCTTCTTATCGTATCCATCTTTAAAAAGTACAAGAATATGCCGATCGACAAAAAGTTGTTTGCCATAGCAAAATTAATACTCTTAATCCGTTTTTCTATATGTTTTTACATGCCAATCCAAATCATACATTTTATCGGCCTAATGCGTACAGATACGCCATATCTGAGTATTACTGGCTTCTGGCCTTTGGGTGCAACACTGATAGCAATCGGTGTACAATGTATATATATGCGATTTATGGCAAGAAATTTTATAGAATAATGTTAGGCAATTCAAACTCCCTCACAACACATGTGGAGACGGTGGTGTTACTTTCAAGAATGAGTTAGGAAAATCAAGGGTTTAAGAGATTATGGGAAATTTATAGGAAAAAGAAACTTATCGTAGAAATAATTTGGATAATATGCCTTGGAGACTTTTAGTCAAGGTCAGTTTGACAGAGGGTTAACTTAGAATTTTATTCAAACATGATATTTCTGTGCATCGATTGCTAGGATTTATGAATCTTTATCTGTTAAAATTTATCTTGAAAGGAGGGTTAATATGGATTGGCTTGATCGCATGAATAATGCAATGGAATATATTGAATCACATTTGTCAGACGATATTAATTATAATCAAGTAGCAAAACTAGCTTGCTGTTCGACCTATCATTTTCAACGAATGTTTTCATTTATAACAAATGTACCACTGTCAGAGTATATTCGACGTAGACGGCTGACACTAGCCGCATTCGAACTGCAAAGCAGGGATAAAAAGGTTATCGATATTGCTTTAAAATATGGTTATGAGTCACCCGAAGCATTTTCGAGAGCGTTTAAAAACCTGCATGATATTATGCCTTCACAAGCACACAATGAAGGCGTAACGCTCAAATCATATCCCCGAATGTCCTTTCATATTTCAATTAAAGGAGATAGTGAGATGAATTATCGTATCGAAAAGAAGGATGAATTTCAAATGTTCGGTGTTTATGGAGAAATAAGTACTGATATGGAAAAAGCGTTTGTCGAGGTGCCGCAGTTTTGTATAAAATGTGATGAGGATGGTACCGTTGACCGTATGAATGAATTATTGGGACGCACACATGATACTATGCTGCACGCAGCCTTGTACGACCACAATAATAACAGTTTTAAATATATGATTTGTCAGTTTGTTCCCAGTAATGTAAAAGTTCCTAATAAATATACCAGTCTTCATGTTCCGTCATTAACATGGGCAATTTTCACACCAGAAAATACAGGAGAAGTTCAAAATACTTGGCGGCGAATATATTCCGAATGGTTTCCGACATCGGATTTTGAACAAGTCGAAGGACCGCAATTCGAAATGTATTATGGTAAAGCCAATAACGCAACAAGCGAAGTCTGGATACCAGTAAAGAAAAAATGCTGACATTAGTAAGTAATTTCAATATATCATCGGTTTAGTTGTCGGGGTGTTCTATTGCGTCTACAAGTTTTACTGGATTAATCATCGTTTTTAGCGTATATTGTGCAGCTTCGTGTTCGACGGTAATTTCATCACCAGTTTTAATAGCCAATTGGATAAACTCATCAATTGTTATCTGTGGATTTACCTGTACACATAGAGCGTACAAACCAGCAAGCCAAGGGGATGCCCAACTAAGACCGCCAACTGAACTAAACGCATAATCTTTTTCACCAGTTGTGGACGCATACGTACGTGCATCTATTGGAACCAACAATAGATTATCGCGTTGGAATTCGCCCGAATAATAAGTATCTGACCAAAATAACCCGGGAACATACGAGTTTGCGTCGTTTGGATCGGACATCAAGTCCCTACCTAGTCCCATTATAGTAAAATCATAATTAATAGAAGTAGTTGTAGTAATGACAAAGACATCTGACTGCTTTGCAAGTTCAATCGCAGCAATAACCTCATCGATGCCTTTCGAATTATCATCAATGCCTCTTGAAATCGAGATCACTCGGATTTTTTCCTCGTCAGACAAATGCTTGTTGATTTCAAGAACCCGTTTGATTCCATCCGCCATGATGGTCAAGTCTACTTCAAATTTATTATCAACAATTTTGCCAAAAGTAGAAGCTATATAGTATAATTTAGCATCAGGTGCCACACCAACGTTTTGCCCCACAGCTAAGCTAGCAACACCTGGACCGTGCATTGTAGCTTTTTGATCTTGGCAGTTTAGTCTTTCGTAAAGCATAATATTATCCTTGTATTCCTCATGTTCTAGTAGTAAGGCTTCGTCAATTATGGCAATATTAACACCCTTGCCAGTAATTCCTCTCTCGTGCAGTGTCCTTATGCCAAGACCGGGGTCACGCCCTAATTCCATAATAGCAGAGGGATCAAAGTCTGTAGGCAAATTATTAGGCCAGACGGTGTCAGTATCAAACGCTACATATTTTAATTCTTCTGAATGACCTGATAAATTGAGTGACGACAGATCGTAGCTTCTTAAATCCCAACCTAATCCTTGCAAGGAAGATGACTGGAAGATAGGCAATTCATTAAGTTTATCACTAAGCCATTTCGAATATAGTTCTGTTGTTACAATCACTGGCTTGTTCTTACCGAGATCATTTAGGTTTGCCAACTGTGTTTCTTTAACGCGAGTATTAGAACACCCACTGAGTAAAAGGATACAAGTCATTATGATCAAGATAATTGTTTTATCATTTTTTCTCATATTGTACAACCTTTCTAAATTATTATATATATGACCCTATTATGTGCATAACCATCACCAATGCATTTATTTTCCATCCCTTTGACAATATATCACATTTTGTTTAGATATACAATATTTGAGGAAAGTAAAAGCACTGCTGACGAAGAAAGAATTATTAAAGTGAATTTAACAACTGAATATGATTGAGACGGGTATAGTATTAGTAAATAGATAAAGTGATTAATAGAAGGTAAATAGGAAAACAGCCAAGAGCAATCTTGGTTGTGTTTTTATCTAATTATGGCTATAAGATATCCTCATAATTAATTGATAAATATGAGGAAAATGGAATGAATTGCTTGTTTATATGACATTATTTGCTATAATAAACATAGCGAAGCAATTTTGAAGTATATCTATATAAAAGTACATTTCTGTTGATTATGTGGGGTCATGGATCAAAAGATAGTTATGAATGGCCTCATGTTATGTACAATGAAGAAGGAGTAGAATTATATAAAGATAGGAATAAATCCTTTTCCAACTTAGATATGGATTTTGTTTGAATTAACATAGTTTTAAAAAGGCGTTATTATACCAGGAGGTGAAATGAGTAATTATGATAATAAGAGAGCAGTTTACCTGTCCGTTGGAAGTGGCTCATGACATTATAAAGGGAAAGTGGAAGACCATTATTCTTTATTCGCTAAAAGACGGAAGACTATCGTTATCGGAATTACAAAAGAAAATAGAGGGAATTACACAGAAAATGCTTTTGGAACAATTACGAGAATTAAGGGAATATGGTTTGGTAGAGAAAGAAACAACCGAAGGATATCCGTTACATGTGGAATATTTTCTTAGCGATAAACGGGGACAAATGTTGATAGAGGCTATAAAAATCTTGCAGTCAGTTGGTGTTGATTATATGGTAGAACATGGGATGACAGAGGTTTTAGATAAGAAGGGAATATACTATCAATAGATACCCACAAAAAAGTGGGTAATTTTCAAATTAAATAATCTGTAGTATGCTTACAATATCAAATTAAAAGGTGGTTTTTATATGAAAAAAGCAATGATACTAATCGACATACAAAATGATTATTTTCCAGGAGGAAAGTGTGAACTGTACCAGGCAGATCAGGCGGCGGCTATTGCGGCAGCTGCTTTAGAAGACAGCCGAAAGAGTGGAGATGAAGTTATCTTTATACAGCATATAAATCAAGATATAAATGCTCCTTTTTTTTGCGAGGGCACAGAAGGGTGCGAGATTCATGATTCAGTCAAACCTTTACGGAGTGAAAAGATAATTATCAAGCGCAGACCAAATAGTTTTTATGAAACAGAACTCAAAGATTATCTCGAGAGTAAAGGAATTACCGAGCTATACATTTGTGGAATGATGTCACATATGTGTATCGATTCAACGGTACGAGCAGCCAAAGATTTAGGATATACCGTTAACTTGATTGAGAATGCATGTACTACAAGAGATTTGAGTCTCAACGGTGAGGTATATCCGGCTAAAATAGTACATAATATTTTTATGGCAGCTTTGAATGGGAAATTTGTTGAACTCTGCAAATTATAAAATGGAATTATTCTAAGCACTAAGCTAGGATAGGGGAGAGAGTATGAATAAAAGAATTGCAATCATAACAGGAGCTAGTGGTGGAATAGGAAAAGAATTTACGAAGCTAATGTTAAAGGAAAAAGTAGATGAAATATGGGCAATAGCTAGAAACCAAGAGAAACTTACAGCATTAAAGAAAGAATTGGGAGATAAAATAATTGTTATACCCAAGGACTTATCAAAATCAACAGAACTACTTTCTATAGGGGAATTGATAAAAATTCAGAAACCAGTCATAGCGTATTTGATTAATAACGCGGGTCTTGCAAAGATGGGCTCTTATCAGGATTTTACCGTTGATGAAATAAAGGATACAATTAGTATCAATTGCAGTGCGCTTGCTATTTTATGTACCTTATGTATTCCCTATATGGAAAAAGGAAGCAGGATTCTGAACATTTCTTCTGCATCCTCCTTTCAGCCTTTACCTTATCTTAACTTATACGCAGCTACAAAAGTCTTTGAAAAAACATATTCTAGGTCATTAAACGTGGAATTGAAGGGAACTGGAATTACATCAACTGCTGTCTGTCCAAGCTGGGTTGATACAGATTTATTGATGAAAGAATTTGATGGGAAAAGAATCAAATTTCCTGGTATTGTAACACCGGACAGGGTTGCTATAAAAGCACTGAGAGATGCCAAGAGAGGAAAAGATATGTCTGTTTGTACACTGTATGTGAAATATTTACATATGCTGACAAAATTATTTTCTCAAAAAATGCTTATGAATTCATGGGTTCACAAAATTAAAAAATATATCTAGCAAGTTTCCTTTAGTTGGTTCTACTGGTGCTTATCTTTATTGAACTATAATAATACCAAGAAAAAGAAGGTGGTGAGGGTAATATGAAGGGATGGATCAAGAACGTGATGAACTTTAAAAAACCTTTCTCATGGATTATCGTCGTTTTGATAGTTATAGTTACTATATGGATTGTGGGACTTGCGGTGAATCGGGCGGCGGAGAAACCAAATGCACATCTTATATTTGAAACAGACAAGCTCAAAAGGTCGGACATTGATAATATCAAAGTTGGCGATTCGGTTGACCATGTTCACGAAACTCTCGGTGAACCTTCAGGACAGCTTTCTGGATTTTGGGGAGATATTTATGTTTTGGAACCCGGTAAGAAAGCCATCATTTACTATGATTCAAAGGGTACTGTGGAGCAAGTCAAACTTTCTATCGACGAAAACTAGTACTTAAACTGTAAGGATGGTGAAATCTTGGTTTATGCCGATGAGATTTTTAAAAGTATTGGAGTTACATATATATGGGACAAGACGAAAAAATCCATTATCGCAACAAAAGATAAAATTAATATTTCCATGCAGATTGGGTTTAACATATCATTAACCTTATGTCGGAAAATTTAAACGGGAATGAGTATATCTTTAAGGGACAGATAAATGAAATAATTGTTAATTACTTTGAAAGGTATAATACAAGCACAAAATACTTTGGTGAGATTGAGACGGATGCAATAAAAATGCCGGAGAATGCAGAGTACTTTTTATATTAATAATAAGTTCTATGCTGGTGAAAAAGGACAGATTATCAGTGGAATTTATATGAGAGTTCTTACATCCCAATAGTTAGTGCAGTCCAAGATAGTTAGATAAAGCCAGTGACCTTAAAAAGCCACTGGTTTTTTTGTAACCATTTTTACGAGGAAAATTCGAAGGATAAGATACAAACGCCAGAAGGTTCCACAAACAATGTAGTTAAAATAATAATATAATTACGATTTTACTTGCGTTGAAGTTAACTCCAGGTGATATGCTTACATTAGATTAGGTAAAAATCTAACGATAAACAACTAAAATAATATAATAGAAAGTGAGAAAAATATGGCTATTTCAGAATTTTCGAAAAAATATCATGAAAAAATGTTCCCAGGATATGAATCCAAATTGTTAGAAACTGATCCCCAGTTTATTGAGCGATTTGATAACTTCGCGTTTGATGAAGTAATTAATCAGAATGATTTAGATGACAAAACCAGGTTTATGGCGATTTTAGCAACTCTTCTTGGATGTCAGGGAATTGACGAGTTTAAGGCAATGCTTCCAGCAGCGCTAAACTTTGGCGTGACACCAGTGGAAGTAAAAGAAATCGTTTATCAGGCAGTAGCCTATTTGGGGATAGGAAGAGTATTTCCTTTTTTACATGCGGTAAATGATGTGCTGATTGCAAGAGGAATTAAGCTACCACTAGAAAGTCAGGCAACAACGACAACAGAAAATCGTCTGGAAAAGGGAATTCAGGCTCAAGTTGATATTTTCGGTGAAGGAATGAAAGAGTTTTATAAATCTGGTCCGGAAGAGTCAAGACATATCAATCACTGGCTAGCGGATAATTGTTTTGGTGATTATTATACCAGAAATGGGATTGATTATAATCAGAGAGAAATGATTACATTTTGCTTTTTATTGGCACAGGGAGGTTGTGAACCACAGCTTACTAGTCATGCAGCTGCCAATATGAAAATCGGGAATGACAAACAGTTCCTGATAAAAATAATATCACAGTCTCTTCCCTATATAGGATATCCACGCTCTTTAAATGCGCTTCGTTGTATTAATGAGGCAGAGAAACAGCGATAAAAATTTGAATTTTGCCAGAAGTGGAATAATGGCATGGTGTTACACAGATAACTGGTTTGCACATCTGGCAATTGAAGTGCCGACTGATGGTGCGAGTAATGAATGGTTAGAAGAAGTTTCAGATGAATTATATAAAAAATGAGATAATCAGGAGGCAGCAATTATGCAAAAATGAACTTGGCTTATTACAGGAGTTAGCAGTGGATTTGGATGTGAAATAACGAAGCAGCTTTTAGAAAATGGTGAAAAGGTAATCGGAACGGTCCGAGATATGAGTAAGGTTGCGGACCTTTTAGAACAATATCCAGATACTTTTTTTGTAGAATTATTGGATGTTACATATTATTGAAAGCGTAGACAAGAATCCTGCTCCACTGCGTATGGTGCTTGGTTCACAGGCTTTGGCAAGCACTATTTCAACATTAAAAGCTCGTGTGGCGGATTTCGAAACTCAGACAGAATTGGCTGCTTCTACCGATTTTCCAGTTGGGGAATGAAATTATATGATGACTAGGGCAGCTTCTATTATAAATCACTGGGGCAAGATATTCAGAGGCGCAGGAAAGAACAACAGGTTTATAACAGGAGTCTAAATGGTATATATAAGCATCATGTAGAAATTGAAATGCAAATTTAGAGAATAAAAAGGGATTGCTGAATATAGCAATCCCTTTCTATTTATGTTTATTTGTGTTAAAATTTAATTGCTTAATAATGGAAACAAATACGTTTATGATTACAAATCGCAAAAAACTACGTTGAAATCATTTTGGTACTAGCGATTGAATAGTTAAAAGTATAATCACAAATTCGGAAAAGAACGCCGGAAAGGAACTGACAAATGAAAAAAACATTAGTATGGGCGCACAGAGGAGCTTCTGGATATGCTCCAGAAAATACATTAGTGGCATTTCAAAAAGCAATCGATTTGAAGGCAGATGGTATAGAACTTGATGTACAGGTGACGAAGGATGGACAGCTTGTCATAATTCATGATGAAACCGTGGATCGTGTTAGTGATGCTAAGGGATGGGTAAAAGACTTTACTTATGGAGAATTAAAAAAGCTTAATGTTAATAAAAAATTTCCTGAATACGGTAAAGTATCGATTCCTACATTGGAGGAAGTTTATCTCCTTATCAAAGATACTGAATTAGTGATCAATGTGGAGCTAAAGAATGGAATTGTGTTTTATGAAAATATAGAAGAGAAAGTAATGGAATTAACAAGGAAGATGGGGCTACAGGAACGTATTGTTTATTCCTCTTTCAATCATTATTCTGTGATGAAGCTAAAAAAATTAGACCCTTCTGTAAAGACAGGATTTTTATATGAGGACGGGTATCTGGATATGCCGGAATATGCGTCAAAGCACGGAGCGGAAGCATTGCATCCAGCGTTATATAACCTACAATATCCGGATTTTATAAAGGACTGTAAGACAAGGAACATCGATGTACGCGCATGGACTGTGAATAAGATAGAAGATATGAAAATGTTATGTAAAAATGAGATTAATGCAATGATTACAAATTATCCTGATATTGGGCGTGAGGTTGTGGATGAATATGAAAGAGAAATCAAAAATAGTAGGTAATGAAAAGATATTTCTGGGGGAAGAGGATTATATGGAAAAGATGGTTCATATAGTCCGCCCTATATTAGAAGAAAATCGTAAAACAGGTTATTTTCTAAGCTTTGACGGGACCCAAATTTATTATGAGTATTATGACCATCCACAGGAAAAGGCAGCGGTAGTGATTTCTCATGGATTTTGTGAATTTACGAAGAAGTTTGAAGAAGTAATCTTTTATTTCATTCAGGAGGGATACTCGGTTTATATTCTTGATCACCGGGGACATGGATATTCACAAAGGATAGTTCAGGATAGAAGTAAAGTTTACATACATTCTTATGAGGAATATGTTCAGGATTTCAATAACTTTATTACTCAGATAGTATTGAATGACAGAATACATAAGAACTTGGTTTTGTATGCACATTCTATGGGTGGAGCAGTTGCGGCTTTGTTTTTGGAACAGTATCCTGATATTTTCTCGTGTGCAATATTGTCATCTCCCATGTTGGATATCGATTGTGGCAAAACACCAGCAGCTATTGTCTGGATGTTTATGTTATATAAAAAATTAGTACGGTCAGACGAAGATTATGTGTCAGGACATGGAGCATTCGATGGCATTCCTCAATTTGAGTCAAGCAGCTGTCTGTCCGAAACCAGATACAAGGATATTTTTACAAAGCGTTTACAGGATAAAAATTACCAGACATATGGCGCATCCTGCGCATGGACTCTGGCCAGTTTGAGGGCTGTGCGCAAGTTGATTAAGCATGCAAAGCTGGTTAAAACGCCTATTCTTCTTTTTCAGGCAGGTAGTGACACAACAGTGAAGCCAGGTGGACAGAAGCGGTTTGCTGCAAAATCAAAAGATACTAAGCTGGTGGTCATATCTGATTCAAAGCATGAAATATATAATGCGAATACAATTATAAGAAAGGAATTTTATCAAAAAATCTTTGCATTTATAAAAGAAAAATTAAAGTGCTGATTTCTATTAAATTTTACAATAATTTTACTTGTGATTCATAACAATATGATATAATTAAATCGTAGATACGGGGTTAGAGATTAGGGACGAAGTTCATGATCTAATTAATTGTAATTAAGCATTGGAGGAGGATTCAATTATGAAATTAAGCAAAGAAGAAAGATCGTGGATTTTAGTCGATTGCGGTAATTCAGCTTATTCTATGGCTGTTACAACTGCATTATTACCAATTATCTTTGGCATGTTTGAAAATGTAAAAAGCAGCATGGATCTCGGGTATTTTAATTCGATTGCAAGTATTTTGGTAGCAATTCTTAGTCCCTTTTTAGGTACGATTGCAGATTACAAGGACAAGAAGAAACGATTTTTCGTGTTTTTTACTTTTCTGGGTGTATTTGCGACGGGTGCGCTTGCGTTTGTGTCTCCTTCAAGTGGACAGTGGCAGCTGTTGATTCTGTTCTTTGTTTTATCAGCAATAGGTTTTGCCGGTGCTAATATTTTCTATGATGCATTTATAGTGGATGTTACAAGTGATGAGCGGATGGATAAGGTTTCTTCTAGTGGTTTTGCTTTTGGATATATATCCAGTGTCATTCCATTTGGAATCAGTCTTGCATTGATATTTTTCCTGGGAATGGACAAAGCAATCGGATATCAAATTGGGTTTATCATTACTGCCCTTTGGTGGGGTCTCCTTACAATACCTATGATAAAAGATGTAAAACAAAGACACTATATTGAACCAGAACCACGACCGGTGATTAACAGCTTTAAACGGTTGGCTGATACACTTAAGAATATCAGACATCACAAAGTTGTATTCATCTTCTTGGGTGCATATTTTTTCTACATTGATGGCGTGGATACGATTATTAAAATGGTAGTACCCTATGCTACAGCAGTTTTGGGTGGCGATACGCTCGATACTTTCACTTTGCTCGGGATCCTACTGATTATACAGATTATTGCATTTCCCTGTGCGATTATCTATGGTAACCTGGCAAAAAGGTATTCAGCCAGGAATATGATATTTGTCGGTATTTTTACATATATTATTGCCTGCGTGGCAGCGTATTTTATATCTACCGTATGGCATATCTTTCTTCTAGGCGCATTGATTGGCTCTGCCCAGGGAGGAATTCAGGCACTCAGCAGGTCTTACTATGCAAAGATTGTTCCTAAGGAAAAATCGAATGAGTTTTTTGGTTTTTATAATATCTTTGGTAAATTTTCTGCTATTATAGGTCCTACGGTAATGGCATTGACAACAACAATTACTGGCAATGCTAGGGTTAGTATATTAGGTATAATACCACTGTTTGTTATAGGGTTTATTATTTTTATGGCACTACCGAAGGATCAAAAGAGCAGTCCGGAAATTATGGAGTGAGAATAGAAGATGGGGACAGGAAAATCAAAGCATTTGGTGGTTATCTCGTATGATGCATTTTCAGAAGACAACTGGGAAATGGCAAGTCGGCTTCCAAATCTATCGAAGTTAATAAAAAATGGTGCATATAGCACAAATTTAAAAAGTGTCTACCCGACCCTGACCTATGTAGTACATTCTACAATGGTAACGGGTGTTTATCCTGATGAGCATGGTATATATCATAATAACCCCTTTCAACCATTTATCAAGGAAAAGGAGCAGAGTTGGTTTTGGTTTAAAAAGGATATCAAAGTGCCTACTATTTATGATGCATTGAAAGAGCATCGGATGAAATCAGCTGGAATTCTTTGGCCTGTAACGGGAAAGGCTTCCATCAATTATAATATACCGGAGATAAGAGCAATCAAAAATGAAAATCAAGCGCTTAAAATCTTAAAAAATGGCAGTCCCTTCTTTAGTATAAGAATGGAGAAAAAATTTGGACGCTTTAGAAAAGGAATAGAACAGCCGTATCTGGATGATTTTACAACGATGTGTGCTGTAGATACCATTAAAAGAAAGAAGCCTAATCTGCTTCTGATCCACCTGATTGACTTAGACGATGCGAAGCATGAACATGGTACAGACAGCATGGAAATTGAAAAAGTACTGATACGTATGGATAAAAGGCTGGGCAACATTATGGAGGCTGTCTCGGAAGCGGGAATGACGGAAAATACTACCTTCCTCGTTGTCGGTGACCACGGACAGATCAATGTCAGATACAAGGTTAAGCTGAATCAATTATTGAAAGATAAAGGCCTTATTTATGAAGTAAACGGTGAAATGAAATGGAAAGCTTATATACAGAATGCAGGTGGAGCAGCTTATCTATATTTAAAAGAAAACGATTACGAAGTTGAACGATTGGCATTGGATATTCTAAATAAAGCGATAGCTGATGATTGTTTTGGAATAGAAAGGCTGTATACCAGAAAGGAAATGGATCATTGCCACGTGGGTTCAGGTGCAAGGTATATGTTGGAAGCAAAGGCGGGCTATTGTTTCGATGATAACTTGGATGGTCCGGTCGTTGTCGACTTAGAGGAACAAGGTATAAAGTATGCTACTCATGGCTATTCACCGGATAAACCTGGCTATAAATGCATATTCATTGTATCAGGAAATTGTATAAAAAATGAATATCAGTTAGGAGATATTCAGATGGTGGATATCGCTCCTACAATGGCAAATATCTTGGGAATCGATTTTTATAAAAGTGACGGTAGGCCTCTGAATGAGATTTTCCGTTATTAAGGAACTGCAGGCTGATTTTATGATATGCTTTCAAGGGTAAGGGAAGAGCATGAATCATTTATGACATTCGGTATTCCACCGCAAATTACGGCATAAATTAAAGTCAGCTGTATAAGTGTAAATAAATACATAAAGTCAGTTGACTTTTGTGCATACTGTAATATAATTTGTTTATACTATCATTGGAGGTGTTCTTTATGATAAGAGAAGCCATTAAAGATTTAATTAGATGGAAAAATGGTGACCATAGAAAGCCTTTAGTCATTCGTGGAGCAAGACAGGTAGGCAAAACATGGATCATGAAGGAGTTTGGAAAAACACATTATGAAAAGCTTGCATATATAAATTTTGATAATAACGAACGAATGGAAAGCTTGTTCAGTGGTAATCTTGATATTTCACGAATAATTACAGCTCTTCAAATTGAATCGGGGGTTACTATCGAAGCCAATAATACACTAATCATTTTTGATGAGGTTCAAGAGGTGCCTCGTGCATTAACTTCATTAAAATATTTTTGCGAGAACGCACCGCTGTATCATATCATAGCAGCAGGTTCTCTACTCGGTGTAGCACTTCATCCTGGTACATCATTTCCTGTGGGCAAGGTTGACTTTATGGACTTGTATCCACTTAGTTTTATGGAATTTTTGAATGCGACTGGCAATGAAAACTTAGTAGGACTTTTAGAAACACAAGATTTTGAGCTTATTACAAGCTTTAAGGGTAGATACATTGACTTATTAAAGCAATATTATTATATTGGTGGAATGCCGGAGGCGGTTAGCAACTTTATTGAGACGCAGGATTATACTGTAGTGCGTGAGGTGCAAAATCGGTTACTTATGGCATATGAACAAGATTTTTCAAAGCACGCACCAAATGAAGCTGTGCCAAGGATACGTATGCTCTGGGCATCAGTTCCAGCTCAGCTTGCAAAGGAAAATCGAAAATTCGTATATGGACTTATTAGGCAAGGGGCAAGAGCAAGGGAGTATGAGCTTGCCATGCAATGGCTTCTTGATTGTGGATTGATTTACAAAGTGGCTAGAATTACAAAGCCTGATATGCCACTTATGGCTTATCAAGATTTTAATGCATTTAAGATTTTTGTTTTAGATGTAGGTTTGTTATCAGCTATGAGTGGTCTTGATATAAAATCATTGTTAGATGGCAACAGAGTTTTTGAAGAGTTCAAGGGATCGCTTACTGAACAATATGTATTACAACAATTAATAACGAATAAAGATATTACACCTTTTTATTGGAGTGCAGAAAAGTCAAACGGTGAAATTGATTTTGTTTTCCAAAATGGGATGGATATTGTTCCACTTGAGGTTAAGGCGGCTGAAAATTTACAAGCTAAAAGCTTGAAAAGTTATTGCTTAAGGTATGAACCCAAATATGCAATTCGCACATCAATGTCCGATTATAGAAAAGAAGAGTGGCTAACCAACCTTCCACTTTATGCAATTAACAGTATCTTAAATATTTTGGAATAGTGTTTAAAATGTTTAGCTAATATAAAAATAAAAAGGTCAACAACCGTAGTAATTCGGTTTGTTGACCTTTGTTATTTGGAGGGGAATACTCAATAATTATTGTTATACAGTGACACATTAGTTGTCAATGACATTTGATTTGTCAATATATATTTATAGACGGTAACCATAGTATAATAAAATCAAATGAGGCTGATTAAGATGGTAAGGAAGAAAGAACAATCAAAAATTTCAAAAATGTTCTGGAGAATTATAATTTCTGCGGTAGGTATTGCACTTATTTTAATTGCTGTAGGATCTCTTTTGCTGTTTATCTTTGGCGAAAACGCTGTGGCGAACGTAAATTCAAGGCGATACGGTGGGGCCGATGACAATAGGTCTGTCAATCAGAGATATGAGTGGTCACTTGATTATACCTTTGAGGATAAAGAAGGTAACACACATAGCGGACACACAACCAGACGTGGCAGTGACATTTCGGTTAATGTTGACAGTAGAGTTTATTATTTTACTTTTGCTCCCTTTATCAGTGCGCTTGAAAGTGAAGCAGAGCCGAACATAGGTCAGCCTTTGTATATTGCAATCGGTATTTTCCTACTATTTGTAATAAATGGGAAGAAATCAAAACAGGCACCAGGTTAATGCCAAGGAATACACAAAACCGTGAGGTAGATTTTCAGAAGGAATGATTATAACGATTGTATTGAGGAGGTGTTTTGCAAAGGTGAAGGATACCGTAGAAATTAACTTTGAGTGGGATATCCGCGTTCCAATCTTCAAAAATATGCTAATACTTAAGCAATTGTGGCTTGCAATAGGAATTCCGTTTGGAATACTGCTTGTGGTATTGTTGCTTGCCAAGGCTTATTACGGCATTCTACTTATTGTGTTGTTAATGCTTTTTACCGTCGTGCTTGTCCTAATCGTCTTTCGTGGTACCTATGATTTACATTTTCTAATTAGCGGAAAGGGTATCCTTTGTGAAAATCAGTCGAAGCAAGGAAATAGAGTAAAAAAATTGTCGATTATTACATTTTTAATTGGATTGATTGTAAAAAATCCAACAGCTGCGGGTACGGGGCTATTGTCTAGTCAGCGGGTAACGGTGTTAATCCCATGGAAGCGCATTAGGAAGATAAAGTGCGTTGATAAGCAAAAAACCATAATGATTCATGGCGATTTCGGCGAAAACATAGTGCTTTTTTGTAATAGTGAAAACTATGAGGAAATTAAGGAAGTAATAGCTATAAGAAGTAATAGCTATAAGAAATAATAGTTAGAAGTAATAGTTATAAGAAGTAATAAGTAATTTATCAAATAATCAACAGAGGAGGTAAAGTATGTTTTGTCCAAATTGCGGAAATAAAGTGGAGAAAAACCTTAAATTTTGCGAAAGTTGTGGATTTGAGATCTCAAAAGCAACGAATCCGATAAATCCTTCGGAAACATCTAGTATTGGCTATTCGCAGAGAATAAATGATCCGGCCTTTACACGTTACATAAAACACAGCAACACCTGGATTGTATTATTCATGCTGATTATTTCGGTAATCGCAATTGTGGGATTTTATATTTATGGAGAGAGTGAAGGTAATAATCCCGAATCGTTTTATCAGGGACTTTTTGTCGGTGGAATGTTTGCTGTTATCGCGCTGTTTTCACTTGTCTCAAAAAACAGCGGTAAATCGTTCGATGGGCAGGTGGTGGATAAGAAAATCGAGCAAAAACGTCGTAAAAAGCATGATAATGACGGAACAGATAGCTGGCACTGGGAGAAATACACTCTTTTTAAAGTAATCGTCCGGGATGAGAGGGGAAAACTGCACGAAGTTACTAGCGAAAATGATGACACGGTGCACAACTATTTCAAGGTAGGTGACTCTGTCCGTTATCACGGTAAGCTACATCATTATGAAAAATATGACAAAACAGGCGATAGTATCATCTTTTGCGCAGCATGCGCTACGCTCTGCGACATAACTGCGGATATATGTCCTAGATGTAAATGTCCACTATTGAAATAACAATGAACTTAATCGTGAACCTGCAATAGAGGAGGTGTTATATGAGTAAAATATGCAAACAATGCGGTGGTGTGTTAAAAGAAACAGCAACATTCTGCGGTATTTGCGGTACTAAGTACATACAAGATTCGCCACCAATCCGTAGTTGCGCCAGATGTGGTAATCTGCTTGGTGAAAAAGCAAATTTTTGTGTAAACTGTGGAAGCAGTTACGAAACTAAACCAGTACAAGAGGTAAAACACGACAATGTCTGTACAAACTGCGGTGGCTATCTTAAGAGCGATGTAAGATTTTGCGGCATCTGCGGGGCTGAGCAAAAGCAAACCAAATTAGTAGATATACCGCAGCAGGATAGTAAAATACCTGTTGCGTCGACAGTGATACAAAGTTCTGTTAAAACAATAGTTGAACCAATTGACACAGCGGCAAAGGCTGCTGTTAAAGCAGCTTCGACGGTGGAAAAACTCTTTGAGAATAATGCGGAAGCGATGGACATTGCGGGTGAGGTTTCTTTTACGCAAGAATTGCCGTCACCATTGTCATTATTGCAGGTGGTTAATCCAATAAAGCATTTATTGAGTGGATTTTTGAGAATAATAAAGGGATTTTCAAAAGCATGGAAAGATAAAAAGAAGCTTATCCCTGCTATTATACTTGCTGTCGTTTGGATTACATTGACGCTACTCCCGGCATTGGGGATCGATTTATCGAGAGTACGTTGGCTTAATTGGCTTACATTTGCACAGGGTGGAATCCGTGGTGGCATCTCTGGAGTTGTGGGAGGTGTTATCGGTAAGGGTATATTAGCCTATTTATTAACGAGTGTGTTCCTTAGTCTGATCAACAGACATAATCCCTTTAAGGTTTATATCAACGGAGCAAAGAAATTCTTTTCAGCCTTTGCAATTAAGAATTCACACCAGACAGCTTTATTAATACTCGGTGCTGGTCTTTCGCTTATTGCCTTCAATTTTATAACCTGGAATGCTTCATCAATGAATAACATGGCAGGTATTGCAGCATTTTTACTTGCGGTGCGCTCGATGTCTGGAAGGTACGGGTTTCTAAAACAGCTTGCCGCATCGTTGATTACAAAAAAAGGTTGCCATGTAGATATGGCGGCAGTGAATAGATTGATGGGTGGCTGGGCAATGGGATTTGCATTTGGTACAGCACTGTCGTTTGTCAAATATGCGTATGTCGGCTACGCTACAGGAGGAGCTGCCATTATTGTGGCTATTGTATTATTTATAGTTTCGGCGCCACGGAAAGGAGCTGTAACGGTATGAAAGCAAAAAAAGTCTTTATAATAGTATTAATCATATTTTCCGCTTTGATAACAACAGCACCCGCTTTTGCAGCATCGGGTTATAGTCCTGATTATGATGATGAAAAATATGACTATACCGTATCAGGCCCCTGGATATCCTCAACAAATTATCTTGTGAACGACACGGGCGCAGAATATGTTACCATCTATGAAACTGACAAAGATGATTCCACTAAAGTTAACTCATATCAAATCAAAATTGATTTTACTAATGTTCCGTCCAGTGATGGTAAGGAAATATTTAGTCGTAAGGTGCAAGTTTATGAGGACATGGACCCAGAGCAATTTACTGCCTACATCCAAACCACGATTAAATCAGGTTTCATTTTAAATGCTGGAATGGACAATTATGGGATTGAAATTACTAGCTGGGATCAGTTTGTAACGACTTATAAACAAGATCTGAATTATCAAGGTGCAACGGTTGGAAATCTATTGGGGCGACCGGCATTCATTATGAAACATGCTTATAGCGCACAAATATTTCTTTACTTGAAGGAAGTGGAACTGCCGACTGGAACAGGTGCGTTAATTTTGCCTATTGAAATCTATGTTACTCCATTAGAGGAGAATATTATTTACAATAGTGAAATAGTAAGTATGTCACCGGAGGGACAGGATTACTTTAATGAATTAGGACCGATAGCACTTTCTTCCATAGAGGATGCCATTGCGAATTGTGAAGCTATGAAAATTAATGCTTATCTTTATGAAATCAATGATAAGGAAATTACTTCGGACTCTGAAGCTACGGCTTCCGGTTCAGTAGATATCAATACAGAAGCCTCTGAAGCCTCAGGTGAAACATCATATACGGTACCGGCTGCTATAGCGGTTGGTTTGGTCAGTATAGTGGGAGCAATAGGTGCAGCTGGTGCAGCAACAGGGGTATCTGGTGCCGTGGGAGTGGCAGGTACGGATGCATCTGGTTCCGATGGTGGTGCGAAGGAAGACGATGAAGAAAAATCTACATATAAGATGTACGTCAATAAAGAATTCGGTAATAAAATTGAGTTTGATAAGCCTGCTGTGACCGTCTATGCACGTATGGCAGAAGTAAAAAACGGTGTAGAAATAGACAGGTCTGATTTGACGCAGAGGATAGATATATTCTCAAGAACGGGTTGCCTAAAGGTAAGCGGACAAACTACTACGGGCAATTATATGGGTGCTCTTGTATGTGCTGAATCGATTGTAGGAGCGGATAATCCGAAGGAGGGTGTTGTCAGCTTCCGCTTTACAGGAGAAGGTGGCACCTTTCAAAACAATATGCGTTTTATTTTAACGGGCGAGCCGTATATCTCCTTCCCCGAAAGAGGTGATTATCTGGTACCTACAGTTAATATGCTTTTTGGCGATAATGGAAGTTATTCCTTCCCAGTGGAGTTTATTGACTTTGTCAGTCCCGTTGATGAGGTGCTATTTAATCAGCCTGATGATCTGAATGTACATCTTGAGGCTGAGAAAATAACTGCATCAAAGTACATGATTCAAATGACAAACTTAAGCACAGGCTTGGACAGTAAAATCTTCAAAATCGAAAACTATGAGATTACAATAAATGCTAAAAACGAAACTCAGTATGCGAAGGGAGTATTCTGTGTAACATTGCAGCCGGAGGGTCTTTCTGTTCGTGATTTGGGAAATCAGTTTGATAATAAGGGTTACTTTAAGGTGTCCTGTTATCCTGACGCAGATTCAAAGGATTCTGAAAATGTATTACCGACAAGATTTGCCCTTTCACTTGCAGTAGCTGAAATCGATAACGAGGGCAAGAGAAAGGTTAAGATCATACCTTCTGAGCAGTTTACTCCGGTATTTACACCTCTTGATGGTACGAGTAACGAAACGAATACCCTTGTATCCCGTTATCCAATTGAGATAAACCCTGTTGATGGAGGTAAAAATGGCATATTCCGCTTTGAGCCTAAACAGTCACTGCCAGAACCGGAAACGACAGAGCTTAATGTGGTTCTACCCATATCTGCAGAGTACAGAGGCGATAGCTATAAAATAGAGCTAAGTATCCGCCTAATCGGTGAACAGCTTAACCCAATGGCTGGCTGGGATGAAGAGTATGCTATCCTGCAAAAACGTGTTGCACGTTACGGACTAAGCCAGGATTTGGCAATGCGTATACGAAAACTCTGCCAAAACCGATCCACAAGCGAACTGCGGCTGCTTAACAAAATGATTTTAATTGAATCAGCGATATATTATACGAAAGAAGCTAAGGCTTATAATGACATAGCAGACCGACTTCAGGCCATGGAGGGCAGGCTTGAAATGTTAAAATGGTTTGGAGATCAGGCATTTTCTATACTGATGAACATGTATGCAGGCCCAGTGGGAGATGCTATTATTACTCCTGCAAAGGAAATTGTTGTTACGCTGATTGGTGAAGCCGGCACGCAGATATTCCTGGGAGAGAATATTGATTTTGAAAAGCTTAATATTTCAAATAATATATCTGCAGCCTTTGAAAATCTTATTTTAAATATGATAAATGAGCCGAATATAAGCCTGAAAAAGGCAGGCACAGTAATTGCAGGCTTTGCGGTGTTTAATATGGTGAAACATTATGCGCTTGATGTAGATGCAAAGGGCAATCGTGATTTCTATAAGGCTATCACAGCATCATTTGGCGACCTTACTACAACAACCATAAAAATTGCTGCAGGTAAATATTTTGAAAAGCTTGCAGGTAATAAAAACTTTGCCAAGAAACTCGATGGATATGCAGGTGGCTGGCTACGGAAACATCTACCCGATATCGCATTGCAAAAGCCAAATAAGGATATATTATCGGGTGGCCTTACAGAAGAGACAGCCTATATTTTGTCAAAAATAAGCATCCTACAAAAATATGTTGAAGAAATCTGTGGTGCAGGTGCTGCCAAGGTATATAGCAATCTTAACCAAGCAAACGAGCAAGCAGATGTAAGCTTTGATTCAACTGACTATGTGCTTAGAATACCTCTATATCCAGGCACTTCTGGACCAGAGTCTACGATATATGCTTCAATTGACTTTATGAAGGTTAAGAATTTACTCTTTGATTATATTTACATCTTTATCATTGGAAAGCTGCCGCTTCCATCGAATACACTTAACATTCCGAATGATCCGCCGTATATGTCTACGGAAAATGTATAATATTCGATAAGGGCACTTCATTTAGAGTGCCTATATAATAAAGATAAATGAGGTGTCACAATGATATGGAATGAAGAATATGAAGTCCTAAATAACAAAATCAAGAGAGGATGAAATTATTAAATGATAAAAATAAAAAATTTATTACTCGTAACTTTATTTATTGCTATGGCAACAATATTATATTCGGTGAAGGCACAAGCAGAAGAAAATCTTTTGATCAATGGCAATGCAGAGAACGGAATGGAAGGATGGATTGATCCAGATAATCTTTGGTTTCCAAGTAATGAAATTACACCATACGAAGGAACTACCTTCTTTTGGCCAAGTAAAGCAGGATGTGAATATTCACATATTTACCAGGATGTTGACATTTCCAGTTATCCAGCTGGCACATGGGTAGAACTGACAGGTTACCTTGCCAACTGGGATCAGTACCCTAATGATGAGGCAACACTTGAACTTGATTTTTTGAATGCAAAAGGGGAAATCATTGCAACAAGGATTTCAAGTCAGAGAAATGCAGAGTGGAAAAAGCATTCTATTCAGGAAAGTATACCAGCAAATTCGTACACAGCTCGAATTCGATTAAATGCCCAAAGATACATTGGTAGTGATAACGATGCCTACTTTGACAACCTATCCTTTGTTGTTATGGATGGAACATTTAATATAGTTTACCTATCTGGAAAAACAAAGATTGCGAAAGCAGGAGACCAGATACAACTGACAGCTAATAATGGTGTATCAACAAAAGCATCCGATTTTAACTGGTATAGCTCCTATGATTCCATAGCAACAGTTGATGCCAATGGGCTAGTCACATTTGTAACAACATGGATGGGAACAGAGAATGAAGTTACGATCACAGCAGAAGATAAAGAAACTGGAATTACTGAAACTTATTACTTTAATTCTAGCATTATTACGAAGAGTCCTGCACCTGGGCAGACGACAGGCTTAAAGAAAAGTAAAGTAACAAAGACAACAATAACTATTAAGTGGACAGAAGTAAAAAAAGCGACAGGATATTATATTTATCAGTATAATTCATCTACAAACAAGTGGGTTAAGGTAAAAACAGTAGCAAGTGCAAGTTCAGTAAAAATCACAAAATTAAAAGCAGGAACCACTTATAAATTTAAAGTAATAGCCTATATAAAATATGGGACCGTACCATATACCGGGGTTACTTCAAAAGTGTTGAGTATAAAAACAGCAAAGTAATAATCAGTAATCTATTACAATACCAACAGGCACCTCCAACCAATATGATTCTCGTTTCAGCACTATAGTAAGGTGTTACCTGCTATGGTGCTGATTTTCTGATTATGAACTTATTACTTTAATAGAGTTTCCCTAGATAGTGTGACTATTGACCTTTTAGATAAATAATATTATGATATATTTGACTAGGCAGGAGGTAAAAAGTAATGCGTGTACTAATAGTAGAAGATGAATTCAGTTTAGCAGATACTATGTCAGATAGACTAAAAGAAGAAGGATATGCAGTTGATATTTCATATGATGGGAATGACGGCTTTCTACAAGCAGTTTCAGGAATATATGATGTGATTATTTTGGATGTAATGCTTCCTAAAATGGATGGATTTACAGTGCTTACTAAAATCAGAGAGGCACAAATCTTTACGTCGGTATTAATATTTACGGCAAAATCAGAACTTGATGATAAGGTATATGGTTTTGATTGTGGTGCGGATGATTATCTGACAAAACCTTTTGAGATGAAGGAGTTACTTGCTCGGGTCAGGGCTCTTTCAAGACGAAGAGGAGAAATTGATTTATCAGTTCTGACCTATGGCGACCTGGAGATTAACGTAAATAGCTGTGAAATCAATTGTACTACAACGCACCAGTCTATGAAGCTGGGAGCGAAAGAGTATCTTACCATTGAATATCTCATGCATAATCAAAAACAGATTGTGTCTAAGGAACAGATTGCTGAGAAAATATGGGGTTTTGATAATGAAGCAGAGTATAATAAAGTAGAAGTATATATATCATTTGTGAGAAAAAAGATTAAATTTATTGGCTCAACGGTTAAAATCAAGGTAATAAGAGGCATCGGATATTGCCTGGAGGCTAACGAATGATAAAAAAACTGAGTAGAAAAATTACTATCATTATTATGATTATTCTAATGATTGTCCTTGCAGGAATTCTGCTAGCAATCAATATATTCAATTACAGTAAGAATGACGGGAAAGTAGAGGAAATGCTTACCAGGATTACTGAAACGGATAGTGATAAAAAATCAGAGGATAGTAAATCAGAAGATAGTAAATCAGAAGATAGTAAATCAGAAGATAGCGAATCAGAGGATAGTAAACCAGAGGATAGTAAAGCAGAAGATAGCGAATCGGATTTATACAGCAACGAGAAGTACTTCCGTGCATCGCAGTTTTATATCATCGAGGTTGATAAAATGGGGCAACTATTAAGCGTAGTAAATAAAGGTAATAATGGATATTCTGATAATGACCTTTATAAATTCGCGGAAGAAGCGATTTCCTCAGGAAAGGACAATGGTTCCGTAGGCGATTTCGTGTTTCGAATTAAGGATACAGAGGATGGCAGACTAATTGCATTTATGGATAACAGTATTGCGCTAGAACAGTTGCATAGTGTTACATTATATTCCATAATCTTTGGATTGATTGGAAGTGTAGTCTTATTTTTTGTGTCATTGGTTCTTGCGAAGTGGATTGTGAAACCGGTAAGTGAGGTATTTAATCAACAGAGACAGTTTATATCAGATGCAAGTCATGAATTAAAAACACCGCTGACTATTATCAATGCGAATATTGATACGATAGAGCATGAATATGGCGACAGCAAATATTTTAAATATATAAAAGATGAAATATTTAGAATGACAGGACTCATTCATCAGCTTCTTTCTCTGGCCAAAGTAGAAGATACACTCATAAATGTTACATTTACAAAATTTAATCTGAGTAGGGCTGTTGAAAGTGTATGCCTGCCTTTTGATAGTGTGGCTTTTGAAAACAACGTAAATATGGATTTAGAAATTGAAAATGACATTTTCCTAAATGGTAATGAAGAACAGATAAAACAACTTGTAGCAATTCTTGTAGATAATGCAATTAAGCACACTACGCAAGAGAAGTATATTAAGGTTAAGCTTTCAGCAGATAAGGGAAAGGTATTACTTAAGGTAATGAATGAAGGTAAGGCAATCCCAGAGGAGGAAATAAAGAAAATTTTTGAAAGATTTTATCGGGTTGACAAAGCTCGTAATCGGGCTGAAGGGAGATACGGCTTGGGACTTGCAATTGCAAAAGCAATTATAGAATTGCATAAAGGAAAGATTCATGTTGTATGTAAGGATGGATGGACGATATTCATAGTTCAATTTTAATACGGAAGGACGAAATCATAAGAGTGATTTCGTCCTTTTTAGTTTTTTAAAGCAAATCTCTTTTAAAACAATATTTATGCAGTTGTGAAATGTTTGTGAACCTTTATATAATTCAATTTTCATTCAATGTTCGCGCAATATATTAGTACCATAACATCGACAGACTAAATATAGCACTGCGAAAGGAGATCTTAATGGAAAAAGTATTTTATGCATTTGGAACTATGAATCAGATACAGGTTGAAGATGATATTTCAATGGAAATATTGGACCAGATGGAAGAAACAGCATTAAAGCTTGATGATTTGCTATCCGTTTTCAAACCAAACAGTGAGATTTCCAGAATAAATGAAAATGCTGGATTGAGACCAACAAAGGTATCTCCTGATACGATAAAATTATTAGAAAGATCACTGTATTTTTCTTGTATTTCGAAAGGAACATTTGATATAACCATCAGACCGGCTGTTAAGTTATGGAGTATTGGACATAAGGAACAACATATACCAACACAACAGGAATTGAAAGAAATCAGCCATCTGATAGATTACAGCAAACTGTATATTGATGCAGTACCCGGCAGTGCATATCTGAGAAAAAAGGGACAGGCGATTGATCTTGGTGGAATAGCCAAAGGATATGCAGCGGATCTGATTCGGGAAAAACTTAGGAAGGCCGGAGTGAAAAGCTGTATTCTCAACTTTGGCGGAACGATACTGACCATCGGACAAAAGATGAATGGAAGTTCCTGGAGAGTTGGAGTACAGAATCCGTTGGCAAAAAGAGGCCAAAGTGTAGGAACTGTTGAACTAAAGAATGCAGCCCTTGTGACATCTGCTGTGAATGAGCGTTTCTTTATTAAAGAGGGCGTTAGGTATCACCATTTACTGGATCCCATAACACTTGGGCCGGCTCAGTCGGGTGTGTTGAGTGTGTCAGCAACAGGCGCCAGTGCGATGGATCTGGATGCACTGACTACTGCGTTGTTCGTAATGGGAATGGAAAAGGGAATCGAATTTGCAAAAAATCTAGGAATAGAAGTTCTCTATCTTTTGGATAACGGCAATATATATGCAACGAATGGATTTATTAAAAAAGATTTAAACTTTCAATCGAATAACTAGAAAGGATTGGAAGAAAATCGATTTTAATTTAACATATTTAAGTCTGTCTGGGTACCGACAGAACTTAAAACTAGAAAGGTATGGTGTAAATATGAAAGAAGATAATATGAAAATTAATAATAAGAAAAAAAATAATCAGGGTAGAAAATATTTTAAAATCGCAGTACAGGTAGTAAGTTTTTTGCTAATGCCTTCCTTGTTTATAAGCATTTTTTTAAGCATAAAGAATATAGTTATGGGAATTGTTCATCAGACTGGAACATTGGCGGGTTTGTTTCCTGATATACTACTTCTGTTTAGTGTAACAATTGTGACAGCCTTTACAGGAAGATTCTTCTGCGGATGGATGTGTTCTTTCGGAAGTATGGGAGACGCTATATATGGGATTCGTAGGAAAGTTTTAAGAAAAAGTGCGAATCCTCCGAAATCTCTGGACAGGATACTAAAATATGTGAAATATATATTGTTATTTGGAATTATAGTGTTTATATGGGGACTGCAATTGATAACGATCCCCGCTGGTGTAAACCCATGGGATTTGTTTGGTATGTTACTGTCCTTTGGTAATTGGCCATCGGTGTATGAATTGGCACAGGGTTGGACTCCTGCGATACTTTTATTATTGGCAGTAATTGCAGGTTCATTTCTTATTGAAAGATTCTTCTGCCGATATCTTTGCCCATTGGGAGCCTATTTTTCTATTATAAGCAAAATTAGACCACTGATCATTGTAAAACACCGCGAAGAATGTGGAGCCTGTTCTCGATGTACTAAAAAGTGCAGCATGGGTATAACCTTAAGTCAAGTTGATGAAGTACATAGCGGTGAGTGCATCAATTGTATGGAATGTGTTAATAACTGCCCAAGAACAAATGCTCATTTAGAGCTTGGTGATGTAAATGTAAATGTTGTTGTGGCAGGTACGGCTTCCTGCGCTCTTGTCATAGGAGCAGTTTATCTGGGAACATTTTGTGATGAGCAGTTAAATCTTTCAAACAAACCACTGACTACAACTGTCTCAGCCCATACAATAAATAATATAACCAATGAAAACACTCTGATGGAAGGCACTTATGAAGGAACCGGAACAGGCTTTCGCGGAGAGACTACGGTCAGCGTTATGGTATCAGAAGGAATTGTTACAGATATACAGATCGTTGCAACAAATGATGATGAAAAATATATGAATAGAGCTTCTGGCCAAATGATTTCAGATATGATTTCTACTCAATCTGCAGATGTTGATACAGTTTCTGGCGCCACCTACAGCAGTAATGGTTTGATTGAAGCAGTCACGGAGGCACTGTTACAGGCAGCTGCAGATAGTGATTCAACAGTAGTAACGCAAACAGCAGATAGTAATACATCAATTACAGACACAGAAACAACAATAGATACGCAGGAAACTGAGACAGCAGTATCCGATAGTTCTTCTGAGACTGGCACACTCGTAGGTAAAGAGGATGGCACTTATGAAGGAAGTGGTACCGGTTTCCGCGGAGAGACTACGGTTAGTGTTACATTATCAGGAGGAAAGATCACAGATGTTTCTATTCTTTCCTATCAGGACGATCGGAAATATTTCGAAAGAGCATCTGACATAGTAGCAGAAGAGATTATTACAAATCAGGATGTTAATGTAGATGCAGTTACTGGTGCAACCTATAGCAGTAACTCAATCATGGCTGCCGTTGCAGACGCTTTAAACCTTGATTATACGCAGCCAGTAGTAACAAGCGGCAGAGGCGGACATGGTAGACATTAATGTTGAGAATCTGCTGTACCACTCCAAGTATGAGGAGACGGGATTGATGATGTATAAATATTCAAATACTATAATTCATAAAATACTTATGGCAATACTCTGGAATTTAATGTAGAATAAATTTAAATGAGATACGGTTTGTGGCGTTTCGCAAATGCCTAAGAAATTTTTAGATAAAAAGGAGATACAAAATGGACGGAAGAAAATTTATTGATAATTGGGAGATTTGCGGTTATTTCCCTTTTGTTCCCCAACTGGGCATGGAGGTTGAACGACTGGGAAGAGGGGTAACAAACTGGATTCCTGCCAGCGTTCCTGGTTCTGTACATGCCGATCTTGTAAAAGCAAGCATTATTGAAGACCCCTATTTTGGAATGAATAGCTTAAAATGCGAATGGGTAGAGAACAGATGGTGGGCTTATAGAACAGAGTTCGATTTCATCATAGAAAAGGACAGGCGTCAGATTCTCCATTTTGGCGGGCTGGACTATAAATGCTGGATTTATGTAAACGATGAATTCATCATGATTCATGAAGGTAGTTTTACTCCCTTAACACTTGATATCACAAATAAAATAAAGCCATCTGCCAATAAAATTCTGGTTGTATTTGAATCTGCTCCTGATGAACACAGTCAAGCGGGGCGTGCATCACATACAATAACGCAAAAAAGCAGATTTTCTTATAAATGGGATTTCAGCACCAGAATGGTTCCTGTTGGAATTTGGGATTATGTATATGTTGAAAACCGTGGGTTTGGTGACATTGAAGAGGTACAGTTGCTCTCTGTTATTAAAGACGACATAGGATTTGTAACAGCAAAGGTTCATTCCAATTTTTCTGTTATGGATAAAGAAATGAACTGTAAATTAAAGCTAATCCTCTCAAAAGACGGCCAGGTTCTTTCTGATAGCATGCAAAGCGATACGGTTAGCGAAAAAGAGAAGAAATATGAAATCACCGGATCCTTTCCTAATCCGGAAAAATGGTTTCCTAACGGACTGGGTAAGCAGCCCCTCTATGAGGTAAGGCTGGAACTTTTCGTTAACGATACGCTTTCAGACTGTTGGGAAGGTCACACAGGGTTCCGGGAGCTTCATTGGATTAAAAACGAAGGTGCTTCGGAAAACTCACTAAATTATTGTTTGCAGGTTAATGGCAAACGCGTTTATTTAAAAGGTGTAAATCTGACACCTTTTGATATGCTGATTGGAACAGTTACACCGAAAAGATACGAACTGTTTCTTTCCCAAATTCGTGACTGCAATGTGAACCTTGTACGTGTTAACGGAGTTGGGCTTGTTGAGAAAAAGGAATTTTATGATTTATGTGATAAATATGGACTTCTTGTTTGGCAGGAGTTTATACAGACCAGCTCTTCCATGGACAGAACACCTCCGACTAATGATGAATACCTGAACCTTCTGGAAGGAACGTCGGTTTCCTGTATAAAAGAAAAGCGAAACCATGTTTGCCTTGCCTGCTACAGCGGTGGCAACGAGCTTACTAATGCGCCGTCGGTTACGGCTACCTATGACAATCCCAATATCCGATTCCTTCAAAAATTGGTTGATAAATATGACCAGGGAAGGTATATATTCCCTACCTCCTCCACAGGTCCGTTAGAATTTTTGGATTTAAACGCAAAGCGGGGCGATAGCCACGATGTGCATGGTCCCTGGAATTACGAAGGTCCAGAGGCTCATTATAAATTGTTTAACAGTTCTGATTCTATGCTTCACGGTGAGCTGGGCGCAGAAGGCATGTGTCATATGGACTCCCTTGAAAAATTTCTTCCAAAAGAAGAATTAGTCGTAACATCCATGGAAGAAAGCTTAACTTGGCGGCACCACGGCGATTGGTGGGATACTTACAAGAGAGATACTAAGCTTTTTGGTAATATTCCCGATTTAAAAACATATGTCGAGATGAGCATGTTTATTCAGGCAGAGGCAATCAGGTATTCTCTTGATTCAAACAGGCGCAGAAAATATCAGAACAGCGGCAGTATGATGTGGGCGTTTAACGAACCCTTTCCTAATGTGTCAAATACCTGCCTCGTTGATTATTACGGCGTTCCGAAAATGTCATACTATGCAGCAAGAGATGCCTATGCACTGCTGAATATGTCTATACGATATGATGCAATCATATATGACAAAGGCGATAAGTGTAAATTAGGATTGTATATTCATAATTCCTTGGCTTCGGATTATGTTAGTTGGAATTTGGATATTACAAATTTAAGCGGGGACAAACTTTTGTCGTTTAACGGAAAAGACAATGCGGTTGCTAATGCAACTACTTTTATTAAGGATCTATCCTTCGATATAACGGAACGCTTCCCGGAAGTTTTTATGATAAGGCTTTGCTTTTCGGGTACAGATAGAAAAACCAGACTAAATGAGTATTTATTTTCTTCCAAAAAAATAAATCCATTTGAATCTCTGCTTCATAAACGAGATGTATCGTTAATATGGCAGGTTGTAGAACAAAAGGATCATGAAATAAGCTTTAACGTTAAGAACCAGGGAAAAGATACCGCATTATTTGTATCACCCAATCTATCAAAGAATAATGAATTTATCTTCTGTGAAGAAAGCTTCAAAAGCCTTTTCCCGGACGAAGAAAGAATTTTTAAGGTCATTTCATATCAAGATGGGAAAAATCTAACTGAAATTGAATTTGGCTGCTTTTTTCAAAGTAATAACTGATAAGTAAGGCGTAGTGAGTATATTACAGCTGATCATTGAGAAAAGTTATTATGCGTAGAAAACACGCACAAGAATGAGGTTTAATATGAAAAAGAAAGTAGCATTACGCTTAAGAGAATTTATTGACAGCCAATATAGTAACCCAAGAGGAGTTTTTGGAATGTATATTGGAGAAAAGATGGTACGACAGCACCGCCCAGAAACATTATGGTCAATTCAGCAAATGAAATTTCATCAGAGTGAAAAGATATTAGAACTAGGATGCGGTGCAGGTTTTGCTATGAAACTTTTGCTTGAACAATCATCTATTAACAAAGTTGTAGGATTGGATTTATCACAATCTATTCTTCGGTCAGCATCGATAAGAAATCGCAGCCAAATTAAGAGAGGACGAGCAAGATTAGTACAAAGCAATGTAAATCAATTAGATTTTCCTGATGAATATTTTACGAAAGCATTTAGCATACATTCGGTTTACTTCTGGGATAACTTATCTAAGACCATATTAGAAATTTATAGGGTACTTAAACCAGAAGGCACTATACTGTTGACTCTTTGTGATGGTAAAAACGGAGAAATTTCGGATAATATCAAAATTCTTGTGGAACAAGAAATCATTCCCAATTTAAAACAATGTGGGTTTCGAAATATACAATTATTAAAAGGTCCAGATTCTAGGCAATTTCATACGATTGCAGTCAAAGCTGACAAATAACATTTAGTATTAATAAAAAAGCAAATAGCCTGCTATAGATGTGAAGTGCTCCCTGTCTACTTAACAGGGAGCACTTCACATCTATAGCAGGCTATTATTTTCATAATATGCAGCCTCATGATTAAGACAAGATCTAATATGATTTAAAGCAATTTAATCAGCTCTTCTAATTCTTCGGATAAAACGTTTGCAAGCGCAAAATCATTATCTTTTAAAGCGAATGCTATTTTCATTTCAACTGCTTTTTTCTTTTCTTCAATTTCTAAATAGTCTCTATCAAAATGACTAGCATAAATCATCTTTCTAAATTTTCGTAGACTCATTTTTCTAATCGTCTTATCTTCAATGATTAAAACATAATCCATACAGTTTACGATAGAATAGAAGTCATGAGAAATCATTAGAATAGCACCTTTATAGTTTTCGAGGGCTTTTTCCAGAGCTATTTGTGCATAGGTGTCTAGATGACTTGTCGGTTCATCGAGAAGCAACATGTTTGCCTTACTTGCAGAAACTTTAGCCAATTGAAGTATATTTTTTTCTCCACCAGATAAAGATCCTATCTTTTGATTAAGGACTTCTTCCTCAAAACCATAGTTTAAAATATGTGATTTAATCTCTTCATAAGTTTTAAAACCAGCATCGAAGAACTCTTCAAATATCGTATTAGACTCATTAAGCATTTCGCCTTGAATTTGAGATAAAAAAGCCAATCGGGTGTCTTCATTTATCTCAATAGAATCTTGATTATTTTCAAAGATTTCTCGGAGTAAAGTCGTTTTTCCAGTACCATTGGAACCGATAAGGGCTACTTTGTCAGTAGATTTAATCTCAAAGTTAACATTTTCTAAAAGCATATCGTCAAAGGCAACACTGTAATTGTTGACTTTCAAAGCAATTGTTTCTTCGATTTCATTTTCTGTAACGAAACTGATTTCCGGTTGTTTAATATCTACAAATGGCGCTTTAATTCTACGAGCTTCTAATCTTTCTTTGAGTTTAACTCTAGCATTTAGAGATTTCCCTCTAGAAGATTCAGAATGGATAGTTGCGATAGATCTTAGTTTATTGATTAAGATCTCATTTCTCTCAATTTCTTCATTATCAGCTATAGCTAGTTCTTGTAACTCGATTTTACTTTGAAGTAATGAGAAGTTGTAATCAATATATCTTCCATTAAACTCTTGGAGCTCTGTATTCTCAAGGTGCACAATTTTATTAAAACAATGATTCAATAAATATCTATTATGTGTAATAACTAGCAAGATTCCTTTGTGTGAATTAATTAGATTTTTAAGAGAATTAAGGTTTTCAAAATCTAAAAACACATCGGGTTCGTCCATAATCATTAAGTCTGGACCTGTTAGCATTTCCTTAATCACTTGAATAAGTTTGAATTCCCCACCACTAAGTTTAGAAACCATTAGATCTTTATGCTTGATTAGGTTTGCTAGATTTAGTTGCTTATTAATGTTGCTTTCGAAATCCTCCCCACCAATTGCATTAAATGCGTCTAAAGCTTGTTGGTACTTTTCCAGTAAAGAATCAATATCCGAAGAGGTTTCCATCTCTGTACAAATAGATGTTAATTCATTTTGTAGCTTAATAAATTTTTCACCTATAAATTCGAAAACTGAAATTTCTTTTGATTTGTTTAGCTGAGAGAACTGACTTACATACCCAATTCTAAAGTTGGGTGATATCTCCAAAATTCCATCAAACATATATCTTTCTGGATCCATAATGATATCGATCAGTGTACTTTTTCCACTGCCACTTGTTCCTATAAAGGCACAATGTTGACCATCTTCTAATGTAAATGAAATTTTATTATATAGATCCTTTTGCGGAAATGAGTAGGATAAGTTATCAACTTTTATCATATTATTACCTTTCTTTATCACTAAAAAAGAGCCTATAACAATAAGCTCTTCAACATATTATCTTCACAATCGCTATTTTACAATTGATTCTGATGTAGTAAAGACATTCTTTTAGTTTACCATTGATAGCATACCACTATTTACGACTAATTTCAATCATTTCATTTTAAAGGTTTTCGCCGAAGGCAAAAAGTTATATTATATAAGGAACGATTCACATGATGTTAAAGAGAGCATTTTATTGCAATTTGGAAAATAAGTTTCCTTAAATGCACTTAGTATGTTAGGATTATCTTGTTATATACTTTCGGATACCTTCTTTATTGCAAAAAGCCTTGGTTCTAATTGACTTGCTGCGTTAAATTTGGCAATACCTATATATAACTTTATAAGTGGTATTGGACTGTGTAAACTTCTGCAAATGCTTTGTAATAATCAAAATAATGGATATTCGACAAGCAGTATTCAGATAAATATATTTAGAATTCAAATTAATTTAACGATACAGGAGATATATAATGAAAAGATTGGTAATTGGTATTTTAGCTCATGTTGATGCGGGGAAAACTACGCTTGCGGAAAGTATGCTATATCAGACTGGAAGTATCAAAAAATTAGGTAGAGTGGATCATAAAAATGCGTTCTTGGATACGTATGAGCTGGAGCGAGCCAGGGGCATTACTATCTTTTCAAAACAGGCAATATTTGTCCAAAATGATATGGAAGTGATACTTTTAGATACGCCGGGACATGTGGATTTTTCTGCTGAAATGGAACGAACTTTGCAGGTGCTCGATTATGCTATAATAGTTATAAGTGGTAGTGACGGCGTACAGGGACATACCGAAACTTTATGGAGATTGCTCGTACGATATAAGATACCTACTTATCTATTTGTGAATAAGATGGATATGGAAGGAACTGACCGCAAGGCACTGATGGAAGATTTAAAAAAGCGTCTGAATGATGGATGCGTGGATTTTAGTAATGATCAGGACCAGAATGAATGGATGGAGAATCTCGCAATGTGTGATGAAGCATTGCTAGAGAAATATATGAAAAGTGGAGTTGTTGGAACGGAAGATACAGCAGCACTGATTGCAGCGAGAAAAATATTCCCGTGTTATTTTGGCTCAGCCCTCAAACTAGATGGAGTGGAAGAATTTCTAAGTGGCTTGGAGTGCTTCACGAAATCCTCCCATTATCCTGAAGAGTTTGGTGCAAAGATATATAAGATTGCAAGAGATGAACAGGGCAATCGTTTGACCTATTTGAAGATAACAGGGGGCAGTTTAAAAGTTAAAATGCTCCTTACAAATCACAAAGAGCAGAAACATATACAATCAGAGACCGATACCAAACAAGCCATGTACGAGAATGTTGTCTGGGAAGAAAAAGTCGACCAGATACGGATTTATTCAGGGGTCAAGTACGAAACAGTTGATGAAATTATAGCGGGCGCTGTATGTGCGGTTACCGGACTCAGTATGACATTTTCTGGTGAAGGTCTGGGTATAGAGGCTGAATCGGGCATGCCGATTCTAGAACCAGTACTTGACTTTCAGATATTGTTACCACCAGAGTGCGAGGCACATGTTATGATATCTCAATTACGCCAATTGGAAGAAGAGGACCCGCTACTTCATATTGTATGGTCCAAACAGTTGAAAGAGATACACGTCCAACTGATGGGAGAAGTGCAGGTCGAAATCTTAAAGAGCATTATATTGAAACGTTTTGGTGTTGATGTAGTATTTGGATCTGGAAATATTGTTTATAAAGAAACGATTATGGAGCCGGTGGAGGGTGTGGGACATTTTGAACCATTGCGGCATTATGCTGAAGTCCACCTCCTCATGGAGCCTGGTAAACAGGGAAGCGGACTTGTCCTAAACTCAACATGCAGCGAGGATGGATTGGATCGTAACTGGCAGCGACTGATACTGACCCATTTGGAAGAAAAAGAGCATATTGGAGTATTGATCGGTTCACCGATTACGGATATGAAGATTACCTTGATCGCCGGACGAGCGCATCAAAAACATACGGAAGGTGGAGATTTCAGACAGGCCACATATAGAGCAGTACGGCAGGGTTTAAAGAAAGCCAAAAGCGTTCTTTTGGAACCATATTATAATTTTCGGATGGAAGTACCTTCAGAAACAGTAGGAAGAGCCATGTCAGATATCGGGCGGATGTGTGGTAACTTCAAAGCCCCTGAAATAAATGGAGAAATGTCTGTTCTAGTGGGAAGTGCACCTGTTGCAACGATGCGTGGGTATCAGACAGATGTGACTTCTTATACCAGGGGTAGGGGAAAACTATTTTGTACATTGAAAGGTTATGAACCTTGTCATAACGCGGACGAGGTGATTGCAGCTATCGGCTATTACAGTGAGCGAGATCTGGATAATCCATCAAGCTCTGTTTTTTGCTCTCATGGAGCGGGTTTTGTGGTTGAATGGGATAATGTCCAAAATTATATGCATGTGGATAGCAAATTGCAACTGAAAGTAGAACAAGCTGTAGAAGTAAAAGAGCAGGATACAGTAAAATCGAATACTTCATCTAGAGATTCCTGGCAGGAGGATAAAGAACTGGAAGCAATTTTTACTCGTACGTATGGACCAATAAAGCAGAAAATAACTCCTGCGCAGAGCGGCTTTGGGTACGAGAAAAAGACTGCAGCTTTGGAAGTACAGGTAAAACAATCTACAGAGGTGCAAGAAAAAGAGAAAGTGAAAGAATATTTGCTGGTAGATGGTTATAATATTGTATTTTCCTGGGATGAGTTAAATGAATTGGCAAAAGTAAATTTGGATGCAGCAAGAAGCAAATTGATGGATATTCTTTGCGATTATCAGGGATTTAAAAAGTGTATAATAATATTAGTATTTGATGCCTATAAAGTGAAGGGTGGAATAGGTGAGGTACAGGATTATCATGAAATTCATGTGGTATATACAAAAGAAGCAGAAACAGCTGATATGTATATTGAGAAGATTACGCATGAAATAGATCGAAAACACCGTGTGACTGTTGCAACATCAGATTCTATAGTACAGTTAATTATTATGGGACAAGGGGCGGTCAGACTTTCTGCAAATGACCTTAAAGAGGAAGTAACCAGAGTGAAAGAGCTAATTCGTAGAGATTATCTTGATATGCAGCCCAAAGTCCATAATTACCTCGGGCATCATATAGACGATGAATTACGGAAATTCTATATGGACACTTGACATGCAACCAAAAGGTTACTAATATAAACACATGGATAAACTATTTAATGCTTTAGGGGATGAGTCTATCTTATAACAATACCCCTTTGTAATAAAATCTATTAAAGGAGGATTTTACTATGGAAAAGCAGTCTACGGAAGAAGCAAAGTCTCCGTCCCAACTAATCGACGAGAGAATTGAGGAACTGGGTGACTGGCGGGGCCAGATGCTCTCAAAGGTGCGCAACCTGATCAGACAGGTAGACCCAGAGGTTGTCGAGGAGTGGAAGTGGAGGGGGACTCCAGTGTGGTATCACGACGGGATGATTTGTACGGGGGAGACATACAAGAGCGCAGTGAAGATGACTTTCGCCAAGGGCGCATCTCTAGAGGATCCATCGCATATTTTCAACTCAAGCATGGATGGAAACGCCAGGAGAGCCATTGACTTCCACGAGGGAGAAGCGGTGGACGAGGAAGCGATTAAGGAGCTAATCCGCGCTGCCATAGCTTTAAATAAGCCCAGCAGCAAACCTTCCCGCAAGGGGTGAGTTTGTCTTTCGGGTTTTCTTGTAGAAAGCAAAATATCGCAATTGAATCTAGTTTTTATTAAGAGAGGGAGGTAAAATGTAGTGTACCTTCCTCTTTTCGTTATTAACTTAAGTCTGGGTTAATCAGAGTTACCGTTACTAATAATATTAAGACATTATACTAGTGCAATAATGTTATATAATCTAAATATATTTTTAAGTAAGGGGTAAATAATAAGACAATAGGTTATCAGAATTATCTTTAAGAGTAAATAGTTCTTATGAGAGAAATTATGGTAATATTATAGATAAATGTATTTGAGTAGGAGGAAACTATGGGATACGAATATATTGAAATTTTAGGTGCAAGGGAAAATAATCTGAAAAATATCAATTTAAAAGTACCAAAAGGGCAGATAACAATTTTTACAGGGGTATCGGGTTCCGGTAAATCATCGATCGTTTTTGATACGATTGCGCAGGAAGCTGGAAGGCAGTTAAATGAAACCTTCAGTAAATTCATTCAAGCGTTTATGCCAAAGTATAGACATCCTGATGTGGATGCTATCAAAAACTTATCCTTGGCGGTTATTGTTGAACAAAAAAGAATTGGTGGAAATTCCCGTTCAACATTAGGTACGATTACGGATATTGATCCATTAATACGATTATTATTTTCACGCATAGGGCAGCCTCATGTTGGCCCTTCTAGCTATTTTTCTTTCAATGATGCAAATGGAATGTGTAAGACGTGCGAAGGCATTGGAAAAATCGTTACATTGGATCTTGATAAAGCTTTGGATAAAGAAAAATCATTAAACGAAGGTGCGATTTTACTTCCAGGTTTAAAAGTAGGAAGTTGGATTTGGAAATCATATGCAGAAACAGGCTATTTTGATTGTGATAAAAAAATCAAGGATTATACAAAAGAGGAATACGACAAGCTCGTATTTTGCAAAGAAGAAAAAATAAAATCCCCATTAATGGCGGGCATTAATACTACCTATTTGGGACTAGTTGAGCGATTTATCAGACAAAACATTAAAACTGAATTTGAGAAATCAGAGGCATCCAAAAAGAAAATTGAACCTTTTACAGCGGAAGGACAATGCGATGATTGCCGAGGAAAAAGATATAATGAGACCGTATTATCATCAAAGATAATGGGGTATACAATAGCAGATTTTACTGCAATGCAGGTAGATTCACTTTTAGAATTGGTTCAAAAGATTGAGGACAAAAATGTACAACCTATCATCTGCAACTTGTCTGAAAGGTTGAATGATTTGATTCATATTGGGCTGGATTATGTAAGCCTTAACAGAGAAACCTCCACTTTATCTGGCGGTGAGTCACAACGAGTTAAAATGGTTAAGCACCTTACCGGCAGCTTGATGAATGTTATATATATATTTGATGAACCAAGCATAGGCTTGCATCCTAGAGATGTCCATAGGTTAAATGAATTATTAGTCAAGTTAAGGGATAAAGACAATACAGTGATTGTAGTTGAGCATGACCCAGACGTTATAAAGATAGCAGATCATATTGTAGATGTTGGTCCCAAGGCAGGCAATGAAGGTGGAAGGGTTATGTTTGAAGGTTCATATAAGGAACTTTTAAGTTCCAATACACTAACGGGTGAATATATGGGTAGACGATTGCCGATTAAGAGTAAGCCAAGAATTAGTATTGATTTTTATGAAACAAAAAAGAGCAACCTACACAATTTGAAAAACGTTAGTCTAAGGATACCCAAAGGAATATTCACTGTTGTAACAGGTGTTGCAGGTTCTGGCAAATCCACACTTGTTAATGGTGTCTTTGCGAAGGAATATACAGATGCCATTATCATTGATCAGTCAGCAGTCAGCGCTAACTTACGCTCTAATCCAGCTACTTACACAGGAATTATGGATGAGATTCGTAAATTATTTGCGGAAGAAAATAAAGTTAGTGCTGGATTGTTCAGCTATAATTCGGAAGGTGCTTGTGTGGCATGTAAAGGACGAGGTTTCATTGAAACGGACCTTTCATTTATGGATTCAGTGGAAACGATTTGTGAAGAATGTGGTGGTAAAAGGTTTAAGAGTGAGGTTTTAGAGTACAAGTATAAGAATAAGTCCATCGCCCAGGTTCTTGCCATGACAATAGCAGAAGCCGATGAGTTCTTTACGCAAAAAGAAATCATCAATAAGCTGAAACATATCGTGGATGTCGGTCTTCACTATATGACATTGGGGCAGCCACTCGATACGCTGTCAGGTGGTGAATGCCAACGCTTAAAGCTTGCGAGAGAGTTGAGTAAAAAGGGTAATATTTATATAATGGACGAGCCTACAACGGGTCTCCATATGTCTGATATTACGAGTATTTTGAAAATCATTGACCGGCTTGTGGATAAGGGCAATACGGTTATTGTTATTGAGCATAACCTTGATGTCGTCCGAAACGCCGATTGGATCGTAGATGTGGGTGCTGAGGGAGGCAGTAGAGGTGGACAAATTCTATTTGAAGGGACACCAGCTAATCTTAAGAATTGTAAAGAATCCATTACTGCAAGGTACTTGTAAATGGAAAGGGTTGCGGGATTTGCTATGGTAGCAAATATTTTTGGTTATATACGAAATTAAGATTGAGGATGGATTTTTGGTAGAAATTAGATAGCTAGATGAAATGGGGGAGTGGCATTCCAGATATTGATGCTTCTCCCTCATTTTTGATTGTAATTGCACAAAAGTAGAAAAAGCACGTACCTAACTGTAATACTCACTTTGGCATCTGTTTTTTTATTAAAATCATTGCAATCAACACGGACAGGACACCGCCGATTAGTTTTGCGATAATCATTGGCATCAGATAATTGGGAATATTTACAGAAACGTAAGCTAGATGATCACCAAAAGCAAATGCTGCCGGAACCATAAATGCAATTGCCAGCACCTTTCCTCTTTCATCCATTTCCTTTACCCTTGCCAAGAGTAAAAGGCTGTTTGCCAAGGATCCGACCATTCCGCCGATGGCCACTTCATTAACACCTAACACTTTACCAAAACTCTTCATTGGTTTGGCAAAAACAGTCGTAATAAATTTGACAAAAGGATATGCACCTGCCAAAGTAATACCGATAATTCCCACAATTTCCAGCTGAGGTCCAATCGGTGCCATGCCTTTGATAATTACAAATCCAGTAAGTGCATTAATGATTGCACAAGCTAACGAAGCGTACATTAAACAAGTAATAATTTTAGAAAAAACATGAAAGCCTTTTAACAATCCATTGGGGATTAACCATAAACCCAACGAAAGCAGAATAGCCAAAAGCAGAGCAAAAGAAAGATTGCTGATTAAGACGGCAGGAGTGATTCCCATAATTAAACCACCAGCGAAACAGGCAAACGGTGCAGCAATTACACCGGCCATGACACCCTTTGCCAAGTACGGATAATCCTTTTTGTCCAGCAATTTTAATGAGATCGGGATTGTAAAGGTAATGGTCGGACCCATAACAGCCGCATAAATTCCTCCTGAGAAAACCGCTAGTTGATTGCTATGCGTCATCGCCTTAGCTAAGGGATAACCGCCCATGTCCGTGCCTAACAGCGTGCCTGCTAACATAGCTGGGTCGGCATGGAACAACTTAAACATCGGTGTGACAATCGGTGTCAAAATTTGTCCCATTACCGGCGCAAGACACATAAAACCTACCATGGCGACCGCCAGGGGGCCCATAGCATTCAGTCCTTCGTCAAATTGATTTCCATAACCAAACCGATTGTTAAATACTAGTTTGTCAATCACACTCCAAGTTAAAAAAATTGCCATGTTAATCATAATTATTTTACTTGCATCCAAGACTTAATCCCCACTTATATCATAATTTTCTTGCATAATTTATCATATAACTCTCTAGCGGTGCAGAGAAATACCTTTTATTAAATAATATCAAAATAGAAGTTATTATTCATGACAATTCAATTGAAATAGAATCTCAAGGTTGGTATGCTAAGCCTGCTTATTTGGGACAACTTGTTATCCCCATCAGTATTATTGTTAAACTTTATAACATTTTTGGGTATTATATCATGATAACTAACGAAAAGCAATTTCATGGCAAAAATTAATATTAAATTTCTTGAGTAACAAATAAAATCTGATATTGTTAAGACTTACGAAATGTAATATACTAAAAATTCTAGATAAAATATGATAGCAACTAGGAGGGAAAGAAACATGTGTGCAAGGCTGAAAGAACCCTTTGAATATAATAATAAAGAAGAATTTCAAGTTAAATTAGGCGAATGGATTGGTGACGTTTTTTATGATATCCTTCCGGAACATGGATATGAAGTTAGGGAGGAACAAATATATACGGCTTTTCAACTTGCTGATGCAATTTGTAATAAAAAAGTCCACTTAGCGGAAGCCGGCCTTGGTACAGGTAAAACAATTGCTTATTTACTACCCGCAATTGCCTATGCTCGTTTTACTGGGAAACCTGTAGTGATTGCTTGTGCGACCACAGCACTTCAAGAACAGCTTGCTGGATATGAAGGTGATATTATAAAACTTTCTAGGCTTCTTGGATTAGAGATAGATGCTCGAATGGCAAAGGATCCACGTCAGTATATCTGCGATGTACGAGTGAATGAAAATAATGAAGATTTTAACACGATGTCGAATGAGATTAATCAGTGGATAGCTAAAACAAATATGGGTGAACGTTCAGAAATACCGACCATACCGGACTATGTCTGGAAGCTGATTGGGTGGAATGAGGCAATGGCTTGTGATACCTGTTTGGACCGTGGATTTTGCAAACTTGTTAAGGCAAGAGAACATTATCGATCTACGAGAGATTTAATTATTGTAGATCACGATATCTTTTTTCACGACTTATGGACGCACAAGGATAGAATAGCGAATGGGGAATTGCCTATTCTACCAAGTTATTCGGCTGTCATTTTCGATGAGGGACATAAGATATTGCTTCCTGCTGCCATGCGGGCAGGTCAGCATATTAATAAGGAGGAAATAGATCATATGATCTTATCCCTTGAAGAAATTCAAGGAGCTAGGGATTCCTTAAGTTCAACAACGATTACCATGCAACAAGCCTCTGGTGATTTTTTTGCATATCTAGAAAGCTCTGTCATTGCGGACGAACGTTCTGAACGACTATCTCTTCGAATCAATGATACCTTATTGAAAGCAGCAAATACTTTTCATAAGGCATTAGATCATCTTCTTCTTGAAATGCAAATCGAGCAAGAACTATATTTTGAGTCTTTATCAATAAGTCAAATACAAGCATATGAAGGACAAATTGAAAGAGCCATAAGGGCATTAGACAGATTCTGTAGAAATAAAAGTTTAGATACTATTACTTGGGTTGATCAATGGGATGGTAGCTTTTGGGTTGTTCCAAGGAATTTAAATGAAATGTTGGACCAGAATTTATTCCAGAAGGGATTACCCGTGGTGTTTACCTCTGCAACCTTAAGTAACGAAGGTGATTTTAGCTATTTTATACGAACACTTGGGTTGAAAAACCCATCCAAATCTACGGTGGGAAGTCCTTTTGATTTAGAAAAACAGGTTGTTGTCTATTTAGCCCAGTCCTCAAATAGGATTGAGGATAGGGTAACCCTTGGCATTGAAAAATTAGTATCTTTACTTAATCAAAATGGGGGACGAGCTCTCGTACTTACAAATTCACTGCAGGAAGTACGAAAAATCAGAAGGAGATTAAAAGGGTACCAGTTATCTTTCGAGGTTTTATGTGAAGATGAAGGGGATCGTGGCTATCTTGTCCGAAAGTTTCGAGAAGTAGAGACTTCAGTACTGATTGGTGCAAATTTTTGGGAAGGAATCGATGTGCCTGGAGAGGCACTAACATTGCTTGTCGTTTGGCAGTTACCTTTTCCTTCTCTAGATCCTTTCATTGAAGTACAACGTAAAGAGGCAAAGGAACAAGGATTAGATTCAGTCACCACAGTAGATTATCCTGAAATGGGGCTTAAATTAAAACAAGGATGTGGGAGATTAATTAGAACACAGGATGACAAAGGGGCAATCGTTATTCTGGATTCCGTAATTGGAGCTCCGTGGGAAAAAGTTGTTATGGGTGCGCTACCTTCTGGAGCCAGAATTAGTATAATGGAGGACCTAGAATCGGAACTACTGTAGTCACAATAGTAATAGAAGACTTTTAATACTGCATAGGGTGCCACTGCTCTGGATGAATTTTACAATATTTCTATATTGTAAAATTTTTTTGCTAATTTCGTCGAAAAAGGGGTTATTTTCGCCATCGGTAAAATTTTGATATCTTTATTTGCTATACTTATAACAGAATTATATTGATGTGAATCAGCAAAAAGAGTAAAAGAAATGATTATTGTATTAAAATTCATTTGAAATGGGGGATATGTACTTGATAAAGGGAAAAAGAGAAAGAAAGATTTTTAATTCCGTAATTGCTGTTTTACTTGTGGTAGGGATGTTACTGTCAATGGTACCGCAAACGACACAAGCGGCAACAGTGAAAACCGCAATAACGGTATCAACCCAGGCACAACTAACAAAAGTGCTGGCAGACAAGAACATTTTGACAATTACCATTAAGACATCTATTACTAAAAAAATTACGATTCCCAGCAAAGCATATTTGACAAAAACATTGGTGATTAATTCACCAAAGGTGTCAGTTGTGAACAGTGGAACCTTCAAAAAGCTTATTGTAACCGATGTAAAAACATTTACTGAGAATGCAAAAGGCAACAGCATCACTATAAATGACAATAAGGTTGCGATTAATGTTGCTAAGAGTGCAGAGGTAAAAATTATTACGTTCAACAGTAAAAATGCAATTAGTAATATTGCAGTTAACGGAATAATCAAAAAGATTGTTCTGTCTAAGAAGGCAGAGCTAACACTCACAGGTAATGTTACTGATAACATTGCAGTACAGATAAATACTGCAGCAAAAGGTTCTAGTATTACCTCATCCATACCGATAGATGTATCAGCAGCTTCTGATGTTAGCATCTCCTTAAAAAAAGGTGCAGAGAGAAGTACAGTAACTTCAACAGACAAAGCTGTGAACCTTAAGGTAGAGAATAATACAACCAAGAGCGTTAAGATTACAACGCCGAAGGGAAAGGAAACCGTAGCTGCGGGTACAACGATACCTATCATAAATGAGCCTACGAAAGCACCAGAGAATCCTGTGCCGTCAACAGCACCTTCTTCAGGCGAAACAGATAGCATGACGTTCTATACAATATCCTATGTCTCCAATGGTGGGACTTTAATCGACTCCTGCCTCATTGGTAGTGGCGGAAGTCATGTCAACTTACCGATTCCACAGAAGAATAACAGTATCTTCCTTGGCTGGTATACGGATACGGGTTTTCAAAACAAATTTATAGAGGGTACTACTGTCTATACAGATCTGATTCTCTATGCCAAATATGCGGAAATTGAGATGGAACAGCAGAATCTGAATGATTCCTTCACGCTCATAGAGCAGAATTCAGAGCTCTCCTTCACCATCATCTCGACTGAGATGTCAATGACTGAGGATAGTGTGAAAAGTGCCCTTGCACTAAACATTGCCGATGGATCGGAAACTGTGGAACTTAAAGTCACTGGAAGCAGTGGCGTTTTCACCGTTGCTGCACAGAATGGCTTTACAGAGGGGGCTTCCTATACCCTGACGCTGAGTGACAGTAAATTAAGTTTCAAGGAGAAAGAGAGTACCATCCGCAAATGCTCCTTTTCCATTACAAAAAAAGAAGTATATAATGTTGAACTGAATGACGGTATTGTTTATATACCGGAAAGCTTAGTTTTAAATATGACAAAGAATGGAACATCGGTAGAATCTTTGTCCCTTGCGGTGGTTGATCTGACAGGAAGCAGCGACGAAACAGCCAGCGGAACTTTTACATACACCGGTGATGCAACGCTGAATGCGGGCGACGTAATTTGTATCTATAGCGGAGGTAAGCCAGAAGCTCCAACTGGTAATGAAAATGACGCAGAATACCTGGATGATGAGATCGCCTATATCACGGTGGTATCTGCCACGGGAAGCATGGGCAGTCAAAGTGTCACCTACTCCGATGCCGAAGCGGAAGAAGTCCTCTTCATGCCAGATGTCCTACCCATTGCAGTGGGAGACGGAAATTATTTAACGAATTACACGACTGCTACAGCAGATACTTCCGGTTCCTTTACAGTAGGCAAGTCTGATTTAAACTTTGGTATTTATAGCGACATGGGTCTTTCAGAAGAAACTACCCTTGATGTGGGGGATTACCTTGCCTTCTATACCGGAACTTTTAATGATGCTAGCAGCGCAGCATCGGTCGTTTATGGAAAGGCAACCAATATCGCCGAAGATAACGGCACCTTGACTATCTCCTTTACCGCAACCACAGAAGAGGAAATGCAAGAAACTCTTGATTACTACTCCAAGAACGATGTCGACGGTGAAACCTTGCTAGATGATGTCGATGTAGCTGCGGTTGAGGGAGAAATTGAGCAACAGGTAATAGAGAGTGGTTTTGCTGAGGATGCTTCCATGTATCTGACTGCAATAACACTGGAGACAGATGGATTTAAGAAGGTCGCAGGTGATGACTTCAAACTGGAGTCCTTCTCTGTCACGACGGCTGATGGCGAAAGTGCCAACTTAAATGAAATAAAACTTATGTCGATATCTTCAAAGATATCAATTAAAAATTTGAAAGTCCAAGCAAGTATTGATAAAAAACTTCAGAAACTCAGTGGAAATGGATTGCGATGTGCAGTTTCAGTCACCTTTGATGTCCCGATAAAGACCAGTGATGAAGAAGCAATCGTTATTTCTCTTTCTGCCTCCTTTGTGGAAGAACTGAAACTATCGGTCGATGCTTCCGGTAAAGCGGTTTGGAAGTGGAAGTGGATATTCCCATATATCTCTGACTATAAGATGAATGCGAATGTCGATGTCTATAACTACACCGGAATTAGTTTCAAAGCTATCATAGCTTCGAAGAATACGGAGACCGTTGATATTTCGAAGGAAATCCAGGAAATTCTGTCCTATACTGAATCTGAGAAGATATCAGCTGGTGTACAAGAGTTATTTGAAATCTATAGCGATATGATGGAAAATGATGTCGATTGGATTGAGGTTTTTAAACAAAATATCATGAAGAGTAATACAAGTCTACTTTTGGGTATCATTCAGATCAGAACTACAGTTGACTTTGTAGTCAGTGCAGAAGTCAATGTTGCGCTTGGTTGTAACTTTGATTATAAAAGTGGTACGCGTTACTGTTTCTGGGCAACCCTTAGAACCCGAGATGCGGGTAGTGATACTATCACCCTTATGAATGAAGAGTATTCCTTCCAGTTCTATGTCATGGGAAGATTAGGACTTCGAGCGGGAATTAAACTTGAATTTGCCGTTGGTCTCTTCTCTGTAGACTTAAATAGTGTCGGCCTTACAGCAGAGGCAGGTGTTTATACCAGATTATATGGATATTTTTACTATCGTCTGGATTCAATAAACAAAATCAAGAACTCTAGTATGTCCGGTGCATTGTATGTGGAGCTGGGCCTCTATCTAGAGATTGCCTTCAAAGCACAGGTGTTAAACGGTAAATATCAATACAATCCGACGCTCTTTGAGAAAGAATGGCCGTTGCTGAGTGCGGGAGTAAGATATAATGTGTACAATTTTGATTATAGCAAACCGAAGGATACAATTAAGCTTAAGGATACCGTCAAGTCGTACAACTTGCCTGATAGTACCTTCAACATGACCTATCTGGATCTCAAGGAAGGTGATATTTCCGCAAAGACTTATAAGGCTAGCGATTTCAATATTACCTTCTCCAACAACAACTTTAGCATAGTAGGTAATACGATCAAGGTGAATGTCCCTGCGAGAGTACACAAGCTTGAGTGCGATATGACGGTCACCTGGAAGAGCTCAGCTTTGGCTTTTTCTTCCGTGCCTTTGGCGCGTACCTTCCATTTACAATGGGATGATCTTAATGTTAATGGCTATACCATTTCCTATGATTCCTTTGGTGGTAGTGGGGTGAATAGCGTCACGTTGCAGTATGAAACAACGGTGACCCAACCATCACCTCCTATAAAGGCTGGTTATCTCTTTGACGGTTGGTACAGTGACATGAATTTGACAACCAAATATAACTTTAAAACCATGCCTGCAGAGAATATTATTCTCTATGCAAAGTGGGCTGCTAATAAGAATACAACGTATAAGGTGGAACAATATCAGCAGAATGTGTCGAACGACAACTATACCCTTTTTACAACCGAGATGTTTATTGGCACTACTGGCACCACGGTAATGGCGGTCGTTAAACAATATGTTGGATTTGATTATAGCAACCACGACAGTGAGATGGTTTCCACCGGAATCATCAAAGGAGATAACAGCCTTGTACTAAAACAGTATTATAACCGCAATGGATATATCTTAGAATTTAGGCCAGAAAATGGCGGATATGACATTGTAAAAGGAGTTAGATATGGTGCAGTTATATCCGCTCCTACTTTGGTTAAAACGGGTTATACCTTCAAGGGATGGGATAAGACAGTTGTCTCAACCATGCCAGCTACAAATGTGACTTATACTGCAATGTGGACAATTAATAATTATTCCTTTGAATTTAACTCAAACGGTGGCAACGCTGTAGGCAAGATCACACAAAACTATGGCACTATGGTGAACGCACCAACAATACCTACCAAGGCTGGATATATCTTCTCTGGTTGGTACCGAGACAGCAGCCTCACCAAGCCATACACTTTCTCCACAGTGCCGGCAGAGAGTATCATTCTCTACGCTAAGTGGGATCTGAACCCCAAAACACCTTACAAGGTGGAGCATTATCAGCAAAATGTATCGGGTGAAGGTTATACCCTGAAGGAAACTGAAAATCTCACAGGAACATTTAGTACCACGATAAAGGCGATTGCAAAGACTTACGAAGGCTTCAACTTCAACATTGGTGCCAACGGGATGGTTTCTTCCGGCATCATTCAAGCAGACGGCGCTCTTGTGCTAAAACAGTATTATGACCGCAAGAATTACACGATAAGCTTCGCTACTGACGGAGGAAGCAACGTGGCTACAATGAGCCAGAAATATGGAACAGCTGTATCTACACCGGAGATTCCTACTAAGTCAGGCTATATCTTCGAAGACTGGTACAGTGATATTGGCCTCACCAAGCCATACACCTTCTCCACCATGCTAGCAGAGAACATCACCCTCAACGCCAAGTGGAATCCAAACCCCAATACAGCGTACAGTGTGGAGCACTATCAGCAGAATGTATCGGGTGAAGGTTATACGCTGAAGGATACTGAAAATCTCAGCGGAACATTTGATACCAAGGTAACGGCGAATCCAAAGACTTACGGAGGCTTCAGCTTCAATCGTAATGTCGAAGACACAGCTAGTACTGGTACTTTGGTAGCAGACGGCAGTCTTAAGTTAAAACAGTATTATGACCGCGAAAGTTATACCTTGACCTTTGAACCAGAAAATGGCGACAATAACATGGTTGAAACAGTTAAGTTCGGAGCAGTTATTTCCAATCCAATGGTAGTTAAAACAGGATATACCTTCGCTGGCTGGGGTAAGACGGATGATGAAACCATGCCATCTGCTAATAAGACGTATACTGCACAGTGGACAGTTAATAATTATTCCCTTGAATTTAATTCAAACGGTGGTAGTACCGTAGATAAAATCACTCAAGCCTATGATACTATCGTGAAAGCACCAACAATACCTACCAAGGCGGGATATATCTTTGCTGGTTGGTACGGTGACAGTAACTTCATAAAACCATACACCTTCACCATGCCGGCAGAGAGTATCACCCTATATGCCAAGTGGAATCCAGACCCTAATATGGCTTATATCGTGCAGCACTATCTGCAGAATGTATCTGGTGAAGGTTATAAGCTGAAGGATACTGAAAATCTTACCGGAACATATAATACCACGGTAAAGGCGACAGCAAAGACTTACGGAGGCTTCAGCTTCAATCATAATGTCGTAGGCACAGTTAGTTCTGGTACCTTGGCAGCAGACGGCAGTCTTATGTTAAAACAGTATTATGACCGCGACAGTTATACCTTGACCTTTGAACCAGAAAATGGCGACAATAACATGGTTGAAACAGTTAAGTTCGGAGCAGTTATTTCCAATCCAATGGTAGTTAAAACAGGATATACCTTCGCTGGCTGGGGTAAGACGGATGATGAAACCATGCCATCTGCTAATAAGACGTATACTGCACAGTGGACAGTTAATAATTATTCCCTTGAATTTAATTCAAACGGTGGTAGTACCGTAGATAAAATCACACAAGCTTATGATACTATCGTGAAAGCACCAACAATACCTACCAAGGCGGGATATATCTTTGCTGGTTGGTACGGTGACAGTAACTTCACCAAACTATATACATTCGCCACCATACCGGCAGAGAGTATCACCCTCAACGCCCAGTGGAAATTAAACCCTAATACAGCGTACCAGGTGGAGCATTATCAGCAGAATGTATCGGGTGAAGGTTATTCCCTGAAGGATACTGAAGATCTATCTGGAACATTTAGTACCACAGTAACGGCGACAGCAAAGACTTACGTAGGTTTCACTTTCAATAGTAATTCCGACGGCACTTCTTCCTCCGGTATCATCGTAGTAGATGGCAGTCTTGTGCTAAAACAGTATTATGACCGTAACAGCTATACCTTGACCTTTAAGCCAGAAAATGATGACGATAACATGGTTGAAGTAGTGAAGTACGATACAGTTATTACTACACCTACGGTAGTAAAAACAGGTTATACCTTCGATAGCTGGGATAAGACGGTTGATGAAACAATGCCAGCTGCCAATAGGACGTATACTGCGCAGTGGACAGTTAATGATTATACCCTTGAATTTAACTCAAACGGCGGCAACACCATAGGCAATATTACACAAGCATATGACACTATTGTGAAAGAACCAACAATACCTATGAAGGCGGGATATATCTTCTCTGCTTGGTACAGTGATAGTAGCCTCACCAAACCATACACCTTCTCCACCATGCCAGCTAAGAGTATCACCCTTTATGCTATGTGGAATCCAAACCCTAATACACCGTACAAGGTGAAGCACTATCAGCAGAATGTATTGGATGAAGGTTATACACTGAAGGATACTGAAAGTCTCGTTGGAACATTTGGTAACACGGTAAAGGCGACAGCACAGACTTACGAAGGCTTTACCTTTAACAGTAGTGCCGACGGCACGGTTAGTTCCGATGCGTTGGTAGCAGATGGCAGTCTTGTGCTAAAACAGTATTATGACCGTAACAGCTATACCTTGACCTTAAGTCCTGAAAATGGCGGCGATAACATTGGGAAAATAGTTAGTTATGGCGCAGTGATATCCGTTCCGACGATAGTAAAAACGGGTTATACCTTCGTTGGTTGGGATAAGCCGGTTGATGAAGCCATGCCAGCCGCCAATATGACGTATATTGCTCAGTGGACAGTTAATAATTATTCACTAGAATTTAACTCAAACGGTGGCAGCACCGTAGACAAGATAACACAAGCTTATGATACTATTGTGAAAGAACCAACAATACCTACCAAGGCTGGATATATCTTCTCTTGTTGGTACAGTGACAGTATTCTTACCAAACTATACACCTTCTCCACCATACCGGCAGAGAGTACCACCCTTTACGCTAGGTGGAGTCCAAACCCTAATACGCCGTACATGGTGAATCACTATCAGCAGAATGAATCAGGTATAGGTTATACCCTGTTGGATACTGAAAGTCTCACCGGAACATTCGGTACCACAGTAAAGGCGATAGCAAAGACCTACGAAGACTTCGCTTTCAATAGTAGTGTCGAAGGCACGGTTAGTTCTGGAATCTTGGTAGCAGACGGCAGTCTTGTGCTAAAACAGTATTATGACCGCGGCAGTTTTAACTTGACCTTCAAGCTAGAAAATGGAGACGACAACATTGTTAAAGCAGTTAAGTTTGGTGCAGTTATTACCGCTCCGACGGTAATGAAAATAGGTTATACTTTCTATAACTGGGATAAAGCGCTTGCGCAAACCATGCCGGCAGAACATACGACGTATACGGCTCAGTGGACAGTTAATAATTATACCCTTGAATTTAATACAAACGGTGGAAGTTCCGTAGGCAAGATCACACAGGCCTATGACACTATCGTGAAGGAACCAACAATACCAAGCAAGGCTGGACACCTCTTCTCTGGTTGGTACAGTGACAGCATCCTCACCAAACTATATACTTTCTCCACCATACCGGCAGAGAATATCACCCTCTACGCGAATTGGAATCCGGACCCCAATACTGCGTACCAGGTGGTGCATTATCAGCAGAATGTAACGGGAGACGGTTATATCGTGAAGGATACTGAAAATCTCACTGGAACATATAATACCACAGTAGAGGTGACGGCAAAGGAATACGTAGGCTTCGCGTTCAATAGTAGTGTGAACAGCACGGTTTCCTCCGGCAGCATCGCAGCAGATGGCAGTCTTGTGCTAAAACAGTATTATGATCGCAACACTTACACCATTAGCTTCGTATCCAATGAAGGAAGCGACGTGGCTACAATTAACCAAAAATACGGTACAGATGTATCTATACCAGAGAGTCCTATTAAAACGGGTTACCTCTTTGATGACTGGTATATTGACGAAGAACAAATTAATGCCTATACCTTCTCCACCATGCCGGCAGAGAGCATCACAATCTATGCTAAGTGGAAGGCGAACCCAAATACACCATACCAGGTGAAGCATTATCAACAGAATTTATCAGATGACGGTTATACGTTGGTGAATACTGAAAATCTCACCGGAACATTTGATACCACGGCAAAGGCAACCGCAAAGACATACGAAGGCTTCACTTTCAATAGTAGTGCTGCTGGCACGGTTAATTCCGGCACCTTGGTAGCAAACGGCAGTCTTGTGCTAAAACAGTATTATGATCGCAACACTTACACTATTAGCTTTGTATCCAATGAAGGAAGCAACGTGGCTGCAATTAATCAGAAATATGGAACTGTTGTGTCAGCACCAGAGATTCCTACTAAGACGGGCTACCTCTTTGGAGACTGGTACAGTGACGAAAATCAAAGTAACGCCTACATCTTCTCCACCATGCCGGCAAAGAACATCATACTCTACGTTAAGTGGGTGGCGAACCCAAATACGCCGTACCAGGTACAGTATTATCAGCAGAATTTATCAGATGAAGGCTATACGCTGGTGAATACTGAACTGCTCAGCGGAACTTTCGGTACCACAGTAACGGCGACTGCAAAAGTATACGAAGGCTTCAACTTCAATGGTAGCGCCAACGGAACGGTTAATTACGGTACTTTGGTAGCAGACGGCAGTCTTGTGCTAAAACAGTATTATGATCGCCTTACCTCCAACATTAGCTTCGTTACCTATGGAGGGAGCACGGTAAATAATATTACATGCAAGCAAGGCGCAACCGTAACAAAGCCGCAAGACCCGATCAGACCAACATTCATTTTTGAAGGCTGGTACATCGACAGTAACTATACAACACCATACACCTTTGATATTATGTGGGCGACGAATATCACTCTTTATGCTAAGTGGAAAACGGATGGAACCTATGCTGCATACCAGCTTTGGGTAAGTGGTGTTCAGGTTAACACGAATAACATGAGTAATATTACAGGCAACGGTATTTCCGGCACGGTTTCCTATGATCCGGCAAGAAATACACTGACCCTAAACAATGCAACAATCACAGGATATTATGATCAGTCGAGTTGGAATCGTATCTATGGTATATACGATGATCAAGGTAGTCAGTCACTGACCATCAATGTCATCGGAATAAATAACATTAATATGCCAAGTATTACTTCTAAGGGTAGGCAGTTCGGTATTTACAAAGCAAATAATGGACTTACAATTCAGGGAGAAAGTACAGCAAGTCTTGGGATTGTTACTGGCTCGGCGACTGACATGTCTGCAGGAATCTCTATCAACGGACCATTAACTGTTACAGGAGGTGTGACACTTACTTCGACGGGTGGAGCTGTTGCTGGAACACAAGGATTTAGTACAGGTATATTTGATTGGGTTAATAATCCAACCATAAGTGTAACTAATAATTCTGTGATGAAACTGTATGGTGGTAGCGCAAACACTAGTACGGGTTATATCAATAATTATGGCTATGGAACTTTAAATCTCAGCAATGGTGGACAAATCATTTTTGCTGGAAATACAAGAGGATTAAGTGGAAGGATTTTAGGTGCATCACAGATATTTACAGGTCAAATGATAAATGGAAGTGATGCGACGATCACGATTGTTAGTGAGTATTTCAATTGGAGCATCTATAAGTATGTGAAAACTATCAACTAGCAGTCTTTGAACGCGGCAAACGTCAGCAAGAGGTATGAAGCTGTCGATAGAATTAACTGATATGAATAGAGGGGGTAAAACTACATTCTTAGTTTTACCCCCTCTATTTATACATTGCCCAAAGCTGGACATACCATTACCACCAAGAGGCTCAAAAGGCACCCAATGTTGTACGTAGGAGTGCGAGGTATTAAAACTATTTAAGAAGTTTCCAAATTGACATTATTGTATATTTTTGCTATAATTCAATATTAATTTTATAGGTTACAAGACTTGACACTTGGAATAGATACCTTTTCTAACGACTTAATCATTAAATTAAATTGGTGGAGAATTCTTATCATTAAATTTAAAAATAGGAGTAAAAATGAAATATTCAACTTTATTATTTGATTTAGATGGAACATTACTTGATTTTAATGCATATGAACAGATTGCTCTAGAAAATTTATTTTCAGAACACAATGTTCCATTTACAAGTGAAATTAGAAATACATATGATTCGATTAACAAAAATTTATGGTTACAATATGAAAATGGTGAAATACCATTAGATCAAGTGTTAAATTCACGATTTTCAGAAGCTTTAAAATTACATGATCTAGATGTAGATGGTTGCGATTGGGAAGATAAATATCGGGAATATCTTGCTGAGGGATATCTCTTAATTGATGGCGCATTGGAAATATGTGAAAAACTTTCGACAACATATAGAATGATTATTGTTACGAATGGGATCCGAAAAACTCAAATAAAAAGATTGAAAATGTCTGGTTTGTATAAATTCTTCAGCGAAGTATTTGATTCTCAATCAATTGGTTTTCAAAAACCAGATCGAAGATTCTTTGAGCATGTTATCAATTATATTGATGATATAAAATTAGATAAGTTGCTTATTATTGGAGATTCTCTAAACAGTGATATATTAGGTGGAATCAATATGGGAATCGATACTTGTTGGTTTAATCCATCAACCAACAATTTAGCGGGATTAAATACGATTAAAAGTACATATACGATAAATCATTTATCAGAGTTACAAGAAATCTGTAGAATATAAACTAGTTCTCGATAGACGCCTTCATGAAAAAAGCGTTGTAAAAGATATAGATTGATGCGTTGTAATGATAAAATATTACTAATATATGATGTTGAAAACATGGTATAATATAGTTGCTTATGGAAGAAACATAGTATGGTTGTTTTGGATAACTTTTCAAAGACGAATTAGGTAAAATAGTACGAAATATTTTATAATAGATATGGCTGGCCTTGGAGCTCATCGAGATGTAGATTTAAATTATAAACAGATATTAGTTGTCTGAATTAGAAACAGTTATACTCGAATACATGAGAAATATTGAAGATTAAACTTTCAGACTTGCTTACAGATTGATATCGGCGGAGATTGGAGTTTGGTGAAATTAATTAAAAATTATGATTGTAGTGAATAGGAGGGGTTATCATGACAGCATCAAAAAATCTCTGGGAGATTCGCGCTCAGTTTTCAATTCTGCAGACCTATGATATAGCAACAGCAAAGACTGAAGTTCTCAAACGATTTGACCACGTAATAGAGGCACCAAACTGGACAAAGGATGGCAAGAAACTTGTCTACAACGGAGATGGTCATATCTATTTCTTTGACCTTGAAACAAAGGAAAGTGAGCTTATTGACACCGGCATAGCAGATTCATGCAACAATGACCATGTTCTTAGTCCTGACGGTTCTGGAGTCGCTGTCAGCAGTGGTAGAGGCGAACCCGGATATGCTTCCCGCATCTATACCGTAAATTTTGGTTCCGGTGTTGCAAGAGAGATTACCCCGATCAGCCCGAGCTATCTGCATGGATGGTCTCCAGATGGCAAAACATTTGCTTACTGTGCCATGAGAGAAAAGGAAAATGGCATAGAAGCTGATATCTATACATGCCCGGTGGATGGCGGAGAAGAAGTCCAGCTTACCTTTACGCATGGACTGAACGATGGCCCGGAATACTCTCCGAATGGTAAGCATATTTGGTATAACTCTGTAAGATCCGGTTTGATGCAACTTTGGCGTATGAAGGCAGATGGCAGCGAACAGACCCAGATGACGTTTGATGAAAATGCAAACGCATGGTTTGCTCATGTTTCTCCAGACGGCAAGACAGTTGTCTATATTATCTACCATAAAGGTGATTTGGAGCCAGGCCAGCATGTTCCGGATAAGAATGTCGAAATCCGCAGCATCCCGGTAGAAGGTGGTGAAGAGAAAACGTTGATTAGCTTCTTTGGTGGACAAGGTTCTATTAATGTGAACAGCTGGTCACCGGATAGTAAAAAGTTCGCATTTGTGAGTTACGAGAAGGAATAATCGGCATTATATTCACTATGTATGCATTCAAGCTATAGGAAAGAAAAAAGAAGGGAAGGTACTACCTATGGAAAAAATGAAAACAGCTGTTGTCGGTTGTGGCAAAATCAGCGATATTTTCTTTCAAAATATGATCAATCGTTTTGAGATTTTAGAAGTTGTATCCTGCTGTGCCACTAAGGTGGAGCATGCGAAAGAAAAGGCTGAAAAATATGGAATCCGGCCAGCAACTTTCGAAGAAATCCTCGCAGACGCTTCAATCGAATTAATAGTAAACCTGACTCCTCCGGAAGCACACTATGATATTATCAAACGTGCACTATTAGCTGGCAAACATGTCTATACTGAAAAAGCTATGACCAGTACTTTGGAGGAAGCAAAAGAACTGATGGAAATTGCAGATGAAAAAGGTTTATATCTTGCATCTGCTCCAGATACTTTTCTGGGTTCTTCAATCCAGACTGTCAAAAAGCTTGTTGAAAGCGGTGCTATTGGTACTATTACCGGATGCCATGCTTCCATTAACCGTGATATAGATAAGCTCTATCCTATTTTTCGCTTCTTGACGCAGCGTGGTGCTGGTATTGGAATGGATCTTGGTATTTACTATTTGACTGCACTTTGCTCCATTATGGGACCTGTAACAGATGTCTGCGGAATGACCCGCACGGTTCGTCCTGTCAGAACAATTCATCCAGAAAATAATCCAGAGGAAGAAGTTACTATAGAAATTCATAATGAAAACCAGATGACAGGAACCATTCGTTTTGTCAGTGGGGCCATGGGAACAATGAATTTCAATGGTAATTCCATCTTTCCGGAACAGCCGCAGCTGATTCTCTATGGTACGGAAGGTATCATATATATGTCTAATGCAAATGACTTTGGAGGTACTGTAAAATTACAAAAAGAAAATACGAAGGAATCTGATATACAGACAGTTCCTGTAAATCATGGCTTTTCTTCTGATTCACGCGGAGTTGGTGCAGCAGATTTGGCATGGTCGGTGAGAAAAGGTATTCCGTGCCGTGCCAGCAAAGAAATGGCTTATCATGTTATGGAAATTTTAAAGGGAATAGAAAAGAGCATGGAACTACGTCAATTTGTTGAAATAAATTCTACTTTTGCATTACCAACGCTCTTGCCAGAGGGATTTACCGAAGAAAGTAAAGAAGAAGGGGCTCTTAATTGAGCTCATTTTTCTTAGACTACAAATCAAATGAGATTAAGCGTATAAAAAACTAAAAAGATTAAGCGTATAAAAAAATTAAAAGGTTGACATAATAATAGAAAGGTGTTAAAGTACAGTTTGTTGCTTAGCAGAGAATAACAATATGTCGCGGGGTGGAGCAGTCTGGAAGCTCGTCGGGCTCATAACCCGAAGGTCATAGGTTCAAATCCTATCCCCGCAATTATAGATAATGAATACGCAAAGCTAAAAAATGATCCAAAAGGTCAAAAAAGTAATCAATCAAAAGCTATATAGTTGGAAAAACAGAAGGCCATTTAATTTTCAAGTATTTTTGAAAATTAAATGGCCTTTTTGTTTGAGCCGTAAAGCAAAAGTCAAAAATCTTTTAAATAGAGTGGCGAAAATGAGAAATCATGCTTTTATAGCCCAACGCAATCTAGCAGAACGGGCACGACTATTGGTATTACATTCTTCTGCTGATGGTCGAATAGTATCAGGAGCTATTTCCAGGTAGACACCTTCACGAAAAAAACGTTGAAAAGATTTTTTAACGAGACGATCTTCTCCTGAATGAAAGGAAAGTATAGCAACGCGCCCACCCTGAGCAAGGGTAGCTGGAAGTTTTTCCAAAAATTCATATAACACTTCAAATTCATTATTGACATCAATTCGTAGCGCTTGAAAGCACCGCTGACAGGATTTTTTAATCTCAATGGCCCTATCATTTTCTGGAATAAATTTCAGAGTATCTTTGATAATTTGTTGGAGCTGAGTTGTTGTTGATATGTTAATTCCTTTTTTGATTTCGGTAATAATGGCATGAGCAATTGCTGCGGAATTAGGCTCGTCCGCGTTTTCTAACAACATACCTTGTAATTCATCTTGTGTAATAGTTTTTAAACGTTCTGCTGCAGAGATACCTTTTTTAGGATTCAGGCGTAAGTCTAAGGGCCCTTCATTCTTAAACGAAAAACCTCTTTCAGGATTGTCTATTTGCATTGAAGAGACACCCAAATCAGCCAATACAAAATTCAATGGACCTGATTCTAAAGCAATTTGATCTATATTGGAAAAGTTCATTTGCTTGATTGTTAAAATTTCGGAGCCATAACCTAAGCGCTCTAAACGCTCCGTCGTTCGTGGTAATTCAATAGAATCTACATCAATTGCATACAAGTGCCCCTTTGAATTTAAACATTTAAGCATCTCCAAAGTATGACCACCAAACCCAAGTGTTGCATCTAATCCAGTTTGTCCAGGAGTGATTTGTAAAAATTCTAATATTTCTTTAACACAAATTGAACGATGCATACCAGCAGGAGTATTGCCCTTTTGAATAACCCTTGCCACAGCATCAGCATATTTCTCTGGTTGTAGTTCCTTATATTTATCTTTAAAAGTTTTAGGATGAGTGCCTTCATATCGAACACGTCGCTGACGTTTTTGCTCTTGATTATCCATTGCGTAACCGTACCACCTTTTTTAATTTCTTTTTGTAATGTTGTTACAAATTATATAATAACAAATACAATTCATAAAAGCAAACGGTTAAGAACAGAATCTGCCGGAATAATCAAAGAGAATAGTTAATGGAAATTTAAAAATCGCAATAATTCGCAATTTACCTGTCCCAATTATTTAAGAAGATATCAATGACCATATTGATATTTATCATAGCTACCCATAGCCGGAGGTTAAATATCATAAAAATTAAAAGAGTTTTTGATTATATAGAGTATATATAAATTTAAAGGTTGACATAGTAATAGAAAGGTGTTAAAGTTCAGTTTGCTGAATAGCAGAAAATAACAATATGTCGCGGGGTGGAGCAGTCTGGAAGCTCGTCGGGCTCATAACCCGAAGGTCATAGGTTCAAATCCTATCCCCGCAATTTTAGAAAATCCATAGTTCTGATACAAATAATAGTTACAGATTGCATCAAAATGTGTGATTGAGAAAAAATAGAATATAACGAATAATGTATTGCCGTTAGATAGAGGGTTTTATAGCACTTTATCTAGCGGCTTATTATTACTTATAACTATATTACTGCATACGAGGAAGTCTGTTTGATTTATACCGGGTTTTGTACATGAAAAATTAAAAAAAGATGTGAAGGATTGGAATATGAGATTAGATAAATTTTTGGCAGAGTCATCTGTAGGGCCGAGAAAAACAGTCCGCAATTATGTGAAAGAAGGCAAGGTGACCGTAAATAATCAGGAAATAGTGGATCCTGCAGCAGAAATTAAAGAAAATACGGATGTTATAAGGTATCTTGGCAAAGAAGTTGTTCACACAGGAAAGATATATTATATGTTTAATAAACCAGGGGGATGTATTACTGCAAGGAAGGACTTAAACAGTAAAACGGTACTTGATTATTTTGACGTTGATAACATGAATGGACTATTTCCTGTTGGAAGGCTAGACAAAGATACAGAAGGGCTACTTCTTTTGACGAATGATGGTGAGTTCAACCACAGATTAATGCATCCTGACAAGCATATAGAAAAGACGTACTTTTTCTGGGCATTCGGTTCCTTAGATTTTGAGGCAAAGGAGCGCCTGAAAACGGGAATAATGATTGGAGAAGACGAAGCCTTTGCAAAAGCTGTAAAAATCCAAGTGGAAGAGGAAGGAATATATCAAGAACTTCAAGATAAAATGAATATTGAAAATATCAAAGATATTAGGAAAAACCCTTCTCATCAGTCTGTTGTATCCGGATATATTACGATCTCTGAAGGCCGTAAACATCAGGTGAAAAGAATGCTAAAGGCAGTTGGGTGTTATATAGTTTATTTAAAAAGGGTTTCAATTGGTAGATTAATGTTGGACGAAACACTTAAAAAAGGTCAATATAGGGAGCTGACAGAAAAAGAGATAAGGATATTATAGAAGTCAAAAAGAAGCTGAATTAAAACAGCTTCTTTTTATTTTAGAATCAAAATTAAATTATGATTGGTAGTGTTAAATATCAAATTATGTGAGACAGGAATAAGGTATGTAATTCTTGACATTCCTACATTTGTAGGTTAAAATTAACCTACAAATGTAGGGGGATAAATAATGATTAAATTATCAGATTCTGAATGGGAAATCATGGAGGTGTTTTGGGAGAAAGGCGAAATTTCACTATCGACTACTTTGAAAGAACTCCACAAGAAAGAAATTCCTTGGGCACAGAACACAGTTCATACTATGATTACCCGATTGGCTAAAAAGGGAGCAATTACAATTATTAAGGAAGCCAGACCTTTTAAGTATGAACCATGCATCTCAAAGGAAGCGTGTGAATTAAAAAAGGCGGACAGCATATTAAATCAGGCATTTGATGGTTCAATTACAAAAATGGTATCTACCCTGATCGGAAACGGACGAATTACAGACGAAGAAATTACGAAATTACAAGAGCTTATCAAGCATTGGCAAGGAGGCGAATAATATGGCGTGGCAGATTCCATTTTTCCAAACGATAGTATATTCAACTCTATATGGCTCAATTGCAGTTTTAATTCTAATGATTTACCGTAAAATATTTGGCAAAAAGTTAAGGCCTTTTGCCCGTATGTTATTGTGGTATGGTATTATTATATTCATTATTTTTACGATGACCTTATTCAAAAAGGGAAATTTTACAAGAAGTTATTATAGCCCGGATATCCAAATTCCACCGATTGAGATAGCATTTGAAAGATTAGATACATTAGTCAGAATAGATGGAAGGGATACATTACAACCGACAGGCGATATTAGAATGCGTATAATTAATTATAGTAACGCCAAATCATATAGTTTTAATGGTAAAGTCATATTGCATATTGTATTTTTTACATGGTTTTTGGGAGTAGTAACAATTTTATTTCGATATGGAAAGAGTTATTTACGGTTAAATAGAAAACTAAAAGATTATAAGGTATGCGACGAAAAGAGTATTGTGGGAATGATAAGTAAGGAAGTACTATTCCTTGGCGCAGACACACCTCAAGTAAAGCTGGTTCCCCAAAAGTATTTTAGAGAAATATTCACGCCTTGTGTAATAGGATTTAGGATACCAACGCTTTTACTTATTGATGAACAGTGGGAGCAATTAGATGATAATGAAAAGCACGCCGTTATTATGCATGAAATGATGCATATTTATCATTTTGATAACTTCTTCAATTTATTACTCATAATTTTATGTACAATTCAATGGTTCAATCCCTTAATTTATGTTGGCTTTAAGTTGCTTCGCCAAGACCTGGAATGCCTTCGTGATAAGCAGATTTTAAAGCGTTTATCTAAGGAAAACCGTTACAGTTATGCGAATGCCATACTTAAAATTGCTACAATGAGTAGCAAAAAATATTTAAACACACTTCATAGTGGAATGTTGTTAAGCAGTGGTATCGGATTTCGTATGGAGCTTCTGGTTGATAAAAAACATAAGATAATTTTAAGCGAAATGATAGCGGTTTTTTTCCTTGTTATACTTTTAGGGGCAATGATATTTTGCAAAGAAACAATAAGCTTTATTACTAATAACAATGTTATAATATAGATGTTAAGGTAAACAGGAAGCCACTCTTTATACAGGAGAATAAAATAATGCCAAAGATACTTTTTAATCCAGGCTGCGCTTTAAGTATCTATAAGCCTGAGATGGAAGAAAAAATTTTAAAGTTTTTGAACGAAAACTACGGGGAGGTTGCATTACACAAAATATGCTGCTACCATGATCCGCAGCTTGAGGAAGGTTCGTTAATTATCAATGTTTGCGCTGGCTGTGACAGGCGTTTCAGAAACTTATATCATGGAATATCAACGATTTCTATATGGGAAATAATTGATCAATTGGATACATTTCGGTATCCTGACTATAAAGGATTGAAAATGTCTATCCATGATGCATGTCCTGTACGTGAAAAACCACAAATACATCAGGCTGTACGAAATCTGCTCAAAAAGATGAACATTGACGCTGTCGAGACAAAGTTTTACGGTTCACGCTCAGTATGCTGCGGAGATGATTTATATCCAAGGCTTCCTATCGAAATTATTCAACAAAAAATGAGAGAACGAGCAGATTCAATGCCTTGCAATGAAGTTTGCGTATATTGTGTTTCCTGTATCAAATCTATGTATATTGGTGGCAAAACACCAAGACATTTAATGGATCTTCTGATGGACGAAAGAACTGAACCACAGATTTATGATACTATTTTGTGGCACGAGCAACTTAAAGACTATATTCAAAAACATTAGGGTATAATCATTTCCAATGAAATTGGATGTTTGTATACAAGATAGCGCCAAGATTAAGGGCGTATGATCGAGTTGGGAGATGATAACAAAATGGCTATTTATATAGCACTGCTAAGAGGTATTAATGTAGGTAGTAAAAACAGGATTAAGATGGTAGACTTAAAACATCTGTTTGAATCAATGGGTTTTAGTCGAGTAGAAACCTATATTAATAGTGGTAATGTGATATTTGAATCAAGTGAAAAAGAAGATACACTGCAAAAGAAAATTGAATATGAGCTAGAAAAAATGTTCTGCTTATCTATTGCTGTTATCTTAAGAACTGCCGCAGAGTTAAAACAGATTATTTTTGATTGCCCATTTTCAGAGGAGGAAGTAAAGAAAGCAGAGTCAGCAAATGAAGAAGGAGAAAGTCTATATGTTTCTCTACTGACCCAATATCCTTTATATGAAAAAATAAAGTACTTAAATACTATCAAAAGTGGAAAGGATGAGTACAGAATCAAAAATCGAGATATTTATCTTTTGTTTTGTCATAGTATCAGAAATTCGAAACTTGCGAATAATCTTCATAAGCTGGAAATACCTGCAACTGTTCGTAATTGGAAAACAATGAACAAACTTTATTCGCTGGTAAAAAACAGAACAGAAAACGGATAAGAAGTATAAATAAAGATTTAGAGCTAATCCATGAGGTAAATGAAAATGAGTGAAGTAATTTTTTGAAAGAGTCATATTAATGAAATCGCAGCAACATGGTGTTAAAACATTGCTGCAATTAAGGAGTATTAGACATGAATCATGAAGAAAAAGCAAAAGAATTATTCAAGGAAGGTTACAATTGCGCACAATCAGTTTTTGGAGCGTTTTGTGATGAAATGAATTTAGATATGCAGACAGCTTTAAAGTTATCATCCTCCTTTGGTGGCGGTATGGGAAGACTAAGAGAAGTATGCGGAGCGGTAAGTGGTATGTTTATGATTGCTGGAGTTCTATATGGATATGATAATCCAAAAGATCAAAAAGTAAAGGCTGAGCATTATGCAAGAATTCAGAAATTAGCCAATGAGTTTACTGAGAAAAACAGATCCATTATATGTCGGGATTTAATTGGACTTGAGAATAAACAAGATAGTCCTGTACCAGAAGAAAGAACCAAAGAGTATTATGCAAAACGTCCCTGTGCTAAACTGGTTGAGGATGCAGCAAAAATTATAGAAAATTATATTAAGGAGGAAAAACAAAATGAAAATTGCAGTAACTTATGAGAATGGAGAAATATTTCAGCATTTCGGTCATACGGAACAGTTTAAAATCTATGAGATAGCAGAGGGTAAAGTTATCACTTCAACAGTTGTACCTACTATGGGAAGTGGACATGGAACTTTAGCCGGTTTCCTAAAAGAACAGAACGTTGATACATTAATCTGTGGGGGCATTGGCGGTGGAGCCAAGATGGCGTTGGATGAAGCTGGTATTAAGTTGTATGGTGGTGTTGATGGGGTAGCAGATAAGGCAGTTGAATATCTGCTTGAAAATAGTCTGAAATATAATCCTGATATTGAATGTAGCCATCATCATAATGAAGAAAATAGCAGTGGTGAACATGGATGCGGTAGTCACTCTTGAGGTGATAAAAAATAGTCAAAAAAGCTTAACCCTGAAGTTAATTCAGGGTTATTTTTTTGTCAATATTAGTCGCTTTTTCACAAAATGAAAGAGACTCTAAAAATACAACACCTTAACATAATTTCAGCACCTTTAATTTACCGTACTTCTGTTATAATGTAAATAAAATGCAAAAATTGGCAGAAGTATTAAGTGCGTCTAAAGCACCTAATAATAGTGGAGCATATACTCAAAGCAAGCACAGGGTTTGAAATGAGATATATAAATATGTAATTTAATTTGAACACAATGTATATCATATACAATATTCTATAAAGGAGGGATCAAATTAGTAGTAAAGCAGACTAAGGTTTGCTAATGTTGAAATTGTTTATAGTATATTACTTGTGGGAAAAGTAAAATTCTTTATTTTGAAAGGGGAAGAAATGAAAAAAATATTTAATTTGAAAAGTAAGACAGCGATAATCAAAGCAAAGCGATTATTTGTAGTATGTGTAACACTATGTTTTCTACTGGGAAATGTAGCATTAAGTCCTTTATCGGTAGCTATGGCAAAAACCACGAATACCAGCGCGAAAGAAGTGAGGATAAAGAGTATTGTTAATCCGTCAGACTATTATGTTGATAATAGCACAACCGTTAAACAATTGAAAAAGTTATTACCTTCAAAAGTAAACGTTGTTATGGAGAATAAACTTAAGAGTACAGCAACAGTAACATGGAATACCGAGAACTATGTTTCAGAGGTAAAATCCACAAAAAGCTTTACTTTAACAGGAAAAGTGAAAGGAACAAAGCTAACTGCTCAAATAAAAGTAGTTGTGGCAAATCCATATATCACAGCTATTAAGACACCAGCATCAATATCTGTTACTAATGGAACGAAAGAGGACAACCTTAACTTACCAAAGTATGTTAGCGTTACCAAGTCTAACGATTCTACGGCAAATGCTAAAGTTGTATGGGATACTTCTACATATAATGGCAATGTAACAAAGGCAACAACCTTTGAAATGAAAGGTAATGTCAAAGGAACTGAGAAAATTGCAACAATAACTGTGAAAGTTGCTAAGCCATTTGTTATATCAGCTATAAAACCGAGTGTATTAGTTGTTGATAATGGAACAACCTTACAACAGTTGAATGCAAAACTACCAACTTTTGTATCAGTTAAGCTGTCTAATGGAAAAACTAGTACGGAAAAAGTTACATGGGATACAACAGGATATAATGGAAATGTAGAAAAAGAAACTACTTATACTTTTAATGGTACGTTGGTAAAGTCAAGTAAAATTACTACAACGATTACTGTTAAAGTTGGAGAAACATTCATTGCTGAAATAATAGCACCTTCAACTATTTATGTGGAAAATAATACTACTTTAGAACTAGTAAAAGCCAAACTTCCACAAACAGTAAAGGTGAAAATGTCCAACGGTATCGATAGTACTGCCAAGGTTACTTGGGATTCTACAGGCTATAATGGAAATGTTACTGTTGCAAAAGTATACGAATTTACTGGAACGGTAGAGGGTACATCTAAGACTACTACGATTAGTATTAGTGTTGCAGCACCATATATTGCTCCTGTAACACCACCACAAACTCCAGTTGATCCATGGACATTAGTATGGTCTGATGAATTTGATAAAACCGGAACAAATCTTGATACCAATGGTGTAGACTTAAATAAATGGGGATATCAAAATGGAACAGGAGCTCAATATGGACTTGATGGGTGGGGAAATAATGAACAGCAGTACTACACATCTGATAATATTGAAGTTATAAGCGGTAACTTAGTTATTACTCCTGAGATAGGGACAATAGAAGGAAAGCCATATTCTTCAGGTAGACTTTGGACTAGTCCTACTTTTACTAAGACATATGGTAAGTTTGAAGCTAGAATGAAGCTTCCAGTAGGACAAGGCTTCTGGCCTGCATTCTGGATGATGCCTAAGGCTGATATCTATGGTGGATGGGCAGCATCAGGAGAATTAGATATCATGGAAGCTAGAGGTGCTGAACCTACTAAAGTAGGAGGAACACTTCATTATGGTGGTACTTGGCCTTCAAATAAGTATACAGGAAAAGATTATAATTTCACTGGTGACAATACGATAAATGAATTCCATACCTACTCTGTAGAATGGGAACCAGGTGAAATTAGATGGTATGTTGACGGAGTGCTTTATCAGACACAAAATAATTGGAGTTCATTAGGTAGTAATGGAGAAGAAAAGTATGCTTTCCCTGCACCTTTTGACCAAGAATATTATATCATTCTAAATCTTGCTATCGGTGGAAACTATGTAGGGAATGTAGTACCAGGCGAATCGGATTTTGCTAGCAACCCTAAAATGGAAGTTGATTACGTAAGAGTATATGAACTTGAGGGTAGGTCTTACATGACTCCAGTAGAACCAAATGTTGATACAGAACCATTACCAGAAGGTGGAAGAGTCCCTGATGCAACTGGTAATTTGGTTAATGATATTAACTTTGAGAATGGCATTATTGACAATGCTGAAGGCATAGATGCTAACTTTGGTGATGGATGGAACTTTATCCACAATGCACAATTTGCAGGTCAAGCTATTGCAACGATAGATGCAATCGATGGAAAGAATTTTGCAAAGATTGATGTTACTAATATAGGTAACCAACCATATTCTGTTCAGATGGAACAGCATACTACTTTAACGAAAGGTAGATGGTATCAGTTCTCCTTTGATGCGAAAGCGGATGGAAATAGAACGCTTAGTGCAAAATTAGGTGGAGGTCCTGGTGCAGGATGGGGAGCCTATTCTGATGCGTATACATTTAATTTAAACACTGAGATACAATCATTTAGCAAAGTATTCCAGATGACTAAGACTTCAGATATACTAACTCGTATAGAGTTTAATTGTGCAACATCTGTAGGACCAGTTTGGATTGGTAATGTAAAAGTTATTGAAGTTGCGGCACCACAAATAGACTATAATATGTCTAAAGAACCACTTCCAAACAGTGGGAATCATATCTATAATGGAGCTTTTGATAAGTATACAATTGATAGAATGTCCTATTGGAACTTCAATGTAGCTGCTGAAGCTGCAGCAACTGCAAATGTTCCTGAAGGTACAAGAGAATTAAATGTTAATATAGTGAATGGAGGCACTGCTTCCAATGCTATAGAATTGGTACAAAAAGGCATGAAACTACTGACAACAGACGAGTATAAAGTGACAATGAAGGCAAGATCATTATCAGATCGTACGATTGAAGCTAGTTTAATAAGCAAAGATGGAGCAACAAACTATTCTGGAGTTCAGACGATTAATTTGACTTCAGCAATGGAAGAAAAAACATTTACATTCACAATGCCAGATATTACTGATTTAGAAGGACAATTCGTATTAGATTTTGGTGGAAATGATGCAGATGTATTTATTGATGATGTTGTAATGGTTCGTCTACCAGGCGCGGAGCCAGTAGCAAATATCACTGATACTAACATTGTTACAAAAGAAGCAAATGTTTTATTAAATGGTGATTTTACGGAAGATACAACTAGTTGGACTTCATGGTGGGGAGACCAATGGTCTGGATATTCGACAGGAGAAGTAACTGCTGAGAATGGGAAGATGAAGATACACTTAGCGTCTATTGGCACTGCTTCCTATGCAGCACAAGTGTTTGAAGAAGGTTTTGACCTTGAGAATGGCAAAACTTATGTGGTAAGTTTTAAAGCCAAGGCAGATGTTGCAAGAAAGATGAATGTAAACATCGGCAAGGCCTTAACGGCAGATCCATGGTTTACAAATTACGCTGCAACAAAAGTCATCGATATAGGTACAACAGAACAACAATATACGTACATTTTTACAGTAACGGAAGCTACCTATGATAATATTAAAATGGTATTTGAAGTAGGTAATATAGCTGGTGGTGCAGCAGTAACTGATATCTATCTTGATGATATTAAAATACAAGAAGCAGTTACAGCTATTGTACCTACTTCGTTAATAAACACCAATACTTCAAACGTTGTATCAAATGGTGACTTCACAGAAGATACAGCTAATTGGACTGCATGGTGGGGAGACCAATGGTCTGGATATTCGACAGGAGATGTAACCGCTGAGAATGGGAAGATGAAGATACACTTAGCTTCTATTGGTACTGCTTCCTATGCAGCACAAGTGTATGAAGAAGGTTTGGATCTTGAGAATGGAAAAACTTATGTGGTAAGTTTTAAAGCTAAGGCTGATGTTGCAAGAAAGATGAATATAAATATCGGTAAGGCATTAACAGCAGATCCATGGTTTACAAATTATGCTGCAACAAAAGTAATAGATATAGCTACAACAGAACAACAATATACTTATGTATTTACAGTAACGGAGCCAACCTATGATAATATTAAAATGGTATTTGAAGTAGGTAATGTGGCTGGTGGCGCAGCAGTAACTGATATATATCTTGACGATATAAGTATTCAGACTATCAGTGGTTTGTAGGAGTAAACGAAATTAAAGGAGCATTTGCTCCATAGCTAATTAAGCTATGGAGCAAATGCTCCTTTTTTGGTTCGATGTCATCGGGTTGGAATTTGGTCATATTCAGGTCATAATAGCGTGTTATATTAGGAACAGGAATAAAAGTCAATTAGTAAAGAAAGAGGCATATATATGAAACTAGCTTGGAAAGAATTAAAACACAGTAAAATAAAATATCTACTGATAGAGAGTATCATAATTTTGATGATTTTTATGGTTATATTTTTATCAGGACTTGCAAATGGACTTGCACGCGCTGTAAGCGCATCGATTGAAAATGCGGATGCTGCGTACTTCGTAATTAGTAATGATGCAGAAAATATGATTGGATTATCCAGTTTATCGAAAGAGGTTCTTCAACAGGTATCTACTATGACCTCGGATAATGTAACAAATTTGAATATCCAGAGGACAAATTTAAATACTTACGGAGATGAGACAAAATTAGATGTTACCTATTTTGCTATTGACCCGGATGATTTTCTATTACCTTATATTTCAGAAGGAAAAGCTATTTCGAATACGGATGCGGAGTATACCATTGTTTTGGATGCATCGTTTCAGGATGAGAATATAGCTGTTGGAGATGTAGTAGAGGATTCTGCAGCTGGAATTCAAATGACAGTTGTTGGTTTTACTGATGATGAAATGTATGGACATTCGCCAGTTGGTTTTATTTCAATGGACACCTATATGTTAATTAATACAGAAATGAACCCAGCCTTTACAGAAAAATATAATGCTATTGCCATTCAAGGATCTGACATCGATAATATTACAATAGAGGGAGCGTCGGTGTTCGATAAGGCTATTATTGTAGACAATATTCCAGGATATCTTGAGGAACAGCTTACAATAAATATGATTCTTTGGGTATTAGTGGTTGTTTCAGCTGCAATATTAGGTGTATTTTTTTATGTAATAACAATACAAAAATTAAAACAGTTTGGGATATTAAAAGCAATCGGTATGGGAATGAGAGAACTGAGCAGTATGATTACCAGTCAGGTCCTGATACTTGCATTATTTGGTGTAATAACTGGTAATATTCTGGCATTTGGTATGGCATCAATGCTTCCTAACAGCATGCCATTTCATTTGGAGATACCAATGGTAATTGTAATATCAGTAGCTTTTATTATAATTACCCTAATAACCAGTTTGCTCTCTATTATAAAAGTTGCAAAAGTTGACCCAATCGTTATAATAGGAGGTAATGAATGATAAACAATGAATATACGTTACAACTAAATAATATATCAATGAAATACCAGGATGGTGATCAGGATAATCTTGTACTTAAGGATATTTCCCTTAAAGTAAAACCAGGTGAATTCATTGCAATTGTCGGCCCATCGGGTTCTGGTAAAAGTACCTTTCTTTCTATTTCTGGTGCATTGCTTTCACCTAGTAATGGAAATGTTATCATTGGAGATACGAAGCTTCATAAAAAAGAAAGTAAGAAATTAACAAAAATTCGTAGGGAACAAATTGGTTTCATTTTTCAAAATCATTACTTGCTGCCGTATCTGACAGCACAAGAACAGCTTCAGCTCGTAATTGATTTAAATAAAAAAAATGGAAAGCCAGATATGAATGCAAAAGAAATGTTAGAGGACTTGGGCCTTTCCGATTATGCTAAGAAATACCCTGATAAAATGTCAGGCGGTGAAAAGCAGCGTGTGGCAATTGCGAGGGCCTTTATGAATAATCCCGATGTTATCCTTGCAGATGAACCAACCGCAAGTCTTGATGGAGTCCGAGGCAGACAAGTAGTAGAAATGATCAAAAAAGAAGTAATCAAACATAAAAAAGCAGCTATCATGGTAACGCATGATGAAAGAGTTTTAGATCTTGTGGATGCTGTTTATCGATTAGATAATGGAAAATTGAAAAGAGTAGTTAATTATTAATTAGGGATAAGGTGAGAGCATGTTTTCTATACTTATTGTTGAAGATGATGAGATTCTTAATAAGATGATATGTGTAAAATTAAAGCTAGAGGCCTACCGCGTATTTGCAGCATTTGACGGAGAACAAGCTTTAGACGTTCTAGATAGAGAACATATCGATCTGATTATTAGCGATATTATGATGCCCAATATGGATGGTTACCAACTAGCGAGGGAACTTCGTGATGCAGCATATACAATTCCAATCCTTATGGTAACAGCAAAAAATCAGATGGAAGATATGGAAAAAGGCTTTCTAGCTGGAACTGATGATTATATGATTAAGCCGATTAATATGAAGGAGATGGTACTCCGTGTGAAAGCACTACTTAGAAGAGCCCAAATCGCAGACGAAAAGAAGCTTGTAATCGGTAGTACCACTCTTGATTATGATGCTTTGACGATAAAAACGAAAGAGGAAGACTTCGAAATGCCGCCGAAGGAATTTTATCTCCTCTTTAAACTACTCAGTAACCCAAACAAGATTTTTACGAGACAGCAATTGATGGATGAAATATGGGGAATGGACTCGGACGTGGATGACCGGACGGTAGATTCTCATATTAAGAAGCTTCGAAGAAAGTTTGAAAATTGTATTGATTTTGAAATTATTACAATACGTGGTCTGGGGTATAAGTCAAAAATATAGTGGAAAGGATTTGCTGGTTCAATGAAGGGTAAAAATCAAACAAAAAAAACAAGTATGTCTCTGCGTATTAAAATTGCGCTGGCATCTATTATTACACTATGTTCAGCATGTTGTTTTGCGTGTCTTCTGGTCGTCTTCGGTTTTTATTTTCTATATGACGAACCAATAACAATTGTTGTTGCAATAGTAATGTGCCTCATTGTATGTGCCTTTACAATGATTTTTGGTGGTATTACTTTATGGCATGAAGCACTTTATGTAACAAATCCTATTATAAGAATCAGTGAAGGTGTAAAAAAGGTATCGGATGGAGATTTTACAGTACAATTAGAATATTGGAAGAGTCATAGTAGAAAACAGAAAAGCATATATACAGATGAAATAGATGAACTTGCTAATAATTTTAATAAGATGGCACGTGAATTAAATGGAATGGATTATATGCGAAAGGATTTTATGAGCAATGTGTCTCATGAAATTAAGACACCAGTTGCTGCAATTACAGGCTTTTCTGAAATGCTGCTAGATGGAGGGCTTGATGAAGAGGAGCAAAAGGAGTATCTTACTTATTTAAATCAAGAATCCTTAAGGTTATCCCGATTATGTGAAAATATGCTCCGAATGTCTAGCCTTGATAACCAAATTATTGTGAACAGAAATCAGGCAGTTATGGTAGATGAACAACTGAGACGTTGCATTATTATGCTAGGAGAAAAATGGGCTGACAAAGAAATCAATTTTGTGCTTCAACTTGAAAAATGTAGCATATTCAGCGATTATGATCTGTTATATCAAATATGGACCAACCTAATTGATAATGCCATAAAATATTCGAAACAAGAAGGTACCATTTGGATTACAGCTGATATTGACAGTGATTTCCTCAAGATTTCAATTGGAGACGAAGGTATAGGAATCCCTGTGGAAAAACAGAGTGAAATATTTGATAAATTTTATCAGTGTGACGAATCACATAAGAAACAAGGTAGCGGGCTTGGACTTGCGATTGTAAAGAGGATTGTTGAACTTCTGAATGGATCCATTTCACATGTGAGTGAAGAGGGGAAGGGAACAACTATGACAGTCATGATACCTGTTAAGCCGGTATCCAATCTATTGCCATAAGGATATGAAACCTGCAGAAGAGGTGAGCGGACAAGCCTGTTTTTAATTGTTTGTTGTAGGGTAATTAAGAATGCCTTTAAACTAGCAATCATATAATAAAGTAAATAGTATTTTGAGGGAAATTATGACCATTCATGTAGTTCAAAATGGTGAAACTATTAATTCTATCGCTGATAAATATGGCGTATCGGTTGATAGACTGATACTTGACAATGGGATAAAAAGCCCTAATAGATTAGTTGTGGGAGAAACTATAGTAATACTGCATCCTGAGATAACTTATACAATTTTGGAGGGAGATACCTTAGGTGGAATTGCAGAAAAATATGAAGTAACTATAGCTCAGCTTCTAAGGAATAATCCATATCTTTCAGATAGAGAATATATTTATCCGGGCGAGACAATTGTTATAAGCTATGAGGGAAATAAAATTAGGGCTATAGCAACCAATAGTTATGCCTATCCATTTATTGATATGAATGTTCTTCGGAAGACATTACCGTTTTTAACATATCTGACTATTTACAGTTATGAGGTAACAGCTGAAGGGGAAATAAATGATATTGATGATACAGAGATTATTCAAATGGCGAAGGCATATGGCGTAGCTCCTGTGATGATGTTGATAGCATCATCACAAAGTATGGAAGAAGAAATTAATGTGATACATACAATTCTTTCAAGCGAAGAAAAACAGGAGCGGGTATTCAACAACCTTTTTCGTATTTTACAAACAAAAGGATACAGTGGTGTGAGCATAAATACGCCATATATATTTCCGATGGATCGTAGTCTTTATGAAGATTTAGTGATAAAATTTACTGATCGTCTATCAAAGGCGGGATATAAAGTATATGATACCTTTAGTATCCGTATTTTTCAATTATTAACAGGAACGCTTTTTACAGGACTTGATTATTCTGAAATTGGTCAAGAAGTAGATGGCATTACGTTAATAAGCTATATATTTGGTTATTCGGAAGGAATTCCTCCGGGATCGACATCAATGGATACATTCAGACGTTTTATTGAATATTCGACGAGATCAATACCTCCGGAAAAAACATATATCGGAGTGCAAGTCATAGGATATGTATGGAAATTTCCTTATATACCCGGCATATCAAAGGGGATGGCAGTCAGTTATGATTCAGCACTAGAAATTGCAATTGAAAATAATGCTGAGATTCAATATGATGAAATCACTAGCACTGCATATTTCCAATATATTTCAGGTGAAGAATTTATTGTACGGTTTTGGGATGCAAGAAGCATAGATAGTTATGTAAAACTTGTACCGGAGTTCCAATTAAATGGTATCAGTATCTGGAATATTATGAACTGGTTTCCGCAGATGTGGCTGGTCATTAATTCGCAATATGATATTGATAAAGTTCTGTAAATGTGTGTACACTAACAAGAAGATGAAGCATTTGCTCAAAATCATAATAACCATTGAGGACAACAAACGTATTAGTCATGCGATTGCTGTCCTTTTTTATGTGTAGGGGAGGGTCTATCTGTATTTTATAAAGTTATCAGAAAAGGAAAAATATGCAATTAATATGAAATATTGTACAAAAAATAGTGATGTATGATTCATAAAATCTAACAAAGTTAAAAAACACCATCGATTTTGCTTACGAAACGGGCTGTTATTTGTTAATATATATATATAGATACAGGGTATATTTTAACCTGAGTAAAACAGTTGATAATTATTACCACTAATATTATTAAAGCGGTCATTATACTAGGAGGTTTTAAATGTTTGCAATTGGTGAAGCAAAAAGCAAAGTTTTTAATGGAAAAGTGGCTATGCCAAAAGAATATAACCTAAAAAAGAAAAAAGTAATGGGAAAGTGGAAAGATGAAAAAACTTTATATTTATCCGATTCAGATAGTTCTTTAGATTACATGGCTGGTAGAGATGGAGATATATTTGTGGCAAACATTGATGGAGAGGATAGATTACAAATTTCCATGGAACATGAAAATCAAGTGGTAAATATTATTGGATGTGTGTCTACAATTGAACTTTTATTTATGTAAAGCAGAAGGAGGTCTCAGTAGTGTTTCAAATTAATGAGTATGTAGTATATGGTGGAAGCGGTGTATGCAAGGTAAATAAAATAGGAAATTTGGATATTAGCGGAATAGATAAAGATAAATCATATTATACATTAGAACCGCTATATTCTAAAGGAAGTATAGTATATACCCCTATAGATAATTCAAGAGTAATCATGCGTAAAATTCTTTCAAAGGATGAGGCGTGGGAACTTATAAATGATATTCCCAATATTGAAACCATATGGGGTACAGATGAGAAGAAAATTGAAGAAGTATATAAAGATGCTATGAAAAAGTATGACTGTCGTGAATGGATCAAAATTATAAAAACATTATATTTAAGAAAACAAGACCGTATAGCACAAGGCAAAAAAGGTACTAGTACCGATGAAAGATATCTTCGTATGGCTGAAGATAATCTGTTCGGTGAATTGGCAATACCTTTAGAAATGCCTAAGGATAAGGTTGAAGACTTTATCGTAGCAAGAGTTGAACTGTTAGAATCTATTTAGAAAAGAGATACAGCAATTATTAAAAAAACTGTTAACTGTAAAAAAGAGAGAGAAATTGGTGAATAACATGGTAGAAGAACATAAGATTCGAGCATTAAATGAAGCAGTAGCTAGAATTACGAAAGAATATGGCAAAGGTTCCATTATGCGTTTGGGTGATGAAAGTGCATGGGGAGAAGTTGAAACAATACCAACAGGTGCACTTAGTCTTGACATTGCATTAGGACTTGGAGGTATACCAAAGGGAAGAATGATTGAAGTATTCGGACCAGAATCCAGTGGTAAAACTACGGTATCATTACATATGGTAGCGGAAGTTCAAAAGAGAGGTGGAATTGCAGCTTTTATTGATGCAGAACATGCTCTTGATCCGAAGTACGCAAAAAAGATAGGCTGTGATATAGATGAATTATATATATCACAGCCTGATACAGGTGAACAGGCGCTAGAAATAGCAGAAATGTTGGTGCGTTCTAATGCAATTGATATTATAGTAATTGATTCTGTTGCTGCGTTAGTACCAAAAGCAGAAATTGACGGAGAAATGGGAGACAGTCATATTGGATTACAGGCCAGACTTATGTCACAGGCACTAAGAAAACTAACTCCAATAGTGAGTAAATCAAAATGTATTGTCGTATTTATTAACCAGCTCCGTGAAAAGATAGGAATTATGTTTGGAAATCCAGAAGTTACAACAGGAGGGAAAGCATTAAAGTTTTACGCTTCGGTGCGCCTTGATGTTAGAAAAATCGACAGTATAAAACAGGGCGGTGAAAGAACAGGAAACCGCACTCGAGTTAAAGTCGTAAAAAATAAAATTGCACCACCTTTCAAAGAGGCAGAATTTGATATTATGTATGGCACAGGAATTTCAAGAGAAGGAGATATTCTTGATTTGGCTTCTGAAATTAATGTGGTCAATAAGAGTGGTTCCTGGTATTCTTATAATGGTGCCAAGCTTGGCCAGGGTAGAGAAGCTACAAAAGAATATTTTGTGCAACACCCTGAACAGATGTCGGAAATAGAACGTAAGGTAAGAGAACACTATAAATTACATACGGATGATGTTGCGACAGATATACTTAAAGAGCCAAAAAATGATGTCTTAAAGCAGGTAGATATCACCTAATGATCTAATTCAAACTGAAACAGCAATCAGAAATCGATAAGAGCATGAAATATTTGAAGAGTTCCAAGGCATGAGCTGTGTATTCATTGAGCATTTTAGAATAACTTATAGTTCCCTCAGTACATTCACTATATGTAAATGGTCAGCATAGTATAAATAAGTAATTTGAATAATCATGAGGAGGACGAACATGTCAAACTTAAACCATGACAAAAGCCTTGATGAAAAGACTGATGAATTATTAAATATACTGACTTCCCAAACTGATATATATTCAGTTCAGCAGGGGGATTTTTATAAAGTTGATATTTTTGAATTGTGTGATGAGCATAAAATTCCAAGCTGTTTTGGAAACAATAGCGATAATCCTTACTTTTCTTGTGCAATGGAGTTGGCGCCTGACCAAACCGTTCCCAATTTTATAGAAGTGGAAGAAGGTAAATGTCTTTCCTTTCGCCTAGGCTTAAATGAAGCTGTAGTAATTACTGGAAAAACACCACCTGAAGTAAAATACTTCAGCTACTGTGTCTTTTTAACATCCCGTCATTCAAAAGATGAAAACGAAGAACCTTTTGAAGTTACACCGATACGCAACATTCCAATTAAATTAGTAAGAAAAGTCATTCAGCGTGATGTTGTATTCGATTGTTTGGGTGAACCAATCAATAATCTAAAAATCAATACACCGGGAACACCTGGAGGTACACCCGGCTGCCCGTTCAGCCAGCCGTTTCTGATTGTATTTACAGCAAATCAGGATTTGTTGCAGCAAATATACAAGTCAGCCATTGAAGCAGGTTTCTCACCGGACTCATTGAATGTAGCAGTGATTCCCAAAGATATTGTTAATCTAGGTGTTGCCAGTCATGATACGGATTCGTTTTCTTTATTAAATCGTATTTCAAGTCAGGATAAAAAAGATCCCAATTTGATAAAGTACCTCGAAAACCCGGGCGTTAAAGTTTTCAGGGTAACGTCAAATACAATAACAGGGCCAGCACTTCCAATACCATTTTTAACGCCACGAGGAACTGGGAGGACTGAATTTCAATATACAAAAGCAGTAGAGAAGCTTAGAGACAAAATCACTGAATTTTACAGTGAGGATTATGATGCAGTCGATATACCAACAGACATATGGCTGAATGAGAGCTATACTGCTATTCAGCAAGGGGTAAATAATTTAGGTGAGGCCCGTGACTCTATTTATTTTGGAACCGGAACATTTAAATTACCGGAAAACGCTTTTATAGCCGTATATGGAGCGGATCATGCCAAAACAGGCAAATGCACATATTCCAATGTCGTGGTATATGGAAGCGAGTATGATAACGGTGTTGTTAATGTGAATAACAAGGATCTGGAAAACAGTGCTTTTTAATATTTAGACGAACCTGAAGCTGACTATCTTTATACCTGGAGATTTGGGTTTTATGAAGACCACTCGAGCAATTATACACAGATACCGACATGTGACCCGAATGAAGTTTTTGTGAAAGGCAAGCGCCATACGCGATGGATTGACCCTGAAGAAGACATTTTTCTGGGTTTCAGGGCTTATATGGAGCCAACCACTAAAGTTGGTCCGTCTTGGAATGAGCTGATACTTGACAGAGCAATCGTGTTTTTAAGAAGAAAGTAAGTATACTGTAAGCTATATTCATTCACTGTAAAATAGGGCTATCACAAGATAATATTTGTGAAAGCCCTTCTGAAAATGCCGTAGGTTTCTCTTTACAGCGGTAAATCCTTTTAGGTTGTCATTAGTGAAATCTTATCACCTGCCATCTCCGCCAGTCCCGTACCTTCCATTGCAGATGTTATATTAGCTACCATGGATCGATCATATATCCCTATAATCAACGCAATAAACGCGCTTTGTATAGTGGTGAAAATCAACCAAAGCAACTAATTGGCTTTTACGGTTTGTTTAAATATTGTTTTACTGAACATCTTGATTTCCCTCCCTATAAATGTTGTTAAAATACTGTTCCAATGTATATTTGATTTCATTAAAATATTTAATATCGTAGGGGGATTTATTCAAAATACTTTTTTCGGAATATGGTGATAAGCAAACTCAATGGCTCGATGGTTAAAATACTGCTATTATTTAATTTGTTTCAAAAAAGGTATTGACTTGGAGTGAACTCTAAGTGGTAAGATATCCAAGGACATTAGAGCAATAAGGTGTTGGATGTATTAAGGAGGAAATGCAGATATGGAGCAGTTATTAGACAACACAGGATATATGCAAAAATTTAAACCATTTGTGAAAGAAGAATATGATATAATAGATAAGGTTGTAAATATTATTAATGAAGCAATCGCAATTCCATGTACAGCCTGTCAATATTGTGTGGATGATTGTCCGAAAAATATAGCGATTCCTAAATATTTTGCATTATACAACGCTGAGAAGCAGGCTGTAAATCAAATATTTTCAATACAGGGCGTATACTATACAAATTATATAAAAACATATGGGAAAGCGTCTGATTGCATTGAATGCAAAAAATGCGAAAAAAGCTGTCCTCAACATATTGAAATTACGAAATTCTTAAAGGAAGTAGCAAATACATTTGAAAAAAATACATTTGCGTAATCGCAAATGTGAGATTGGAGGAAAGCGAAGATGACAATTGCAGAAGTAAGTCAAAAGTATGATCTTTCTCAAGATACATTACGTTATTATGAGCGTGTCGGCTTGATACCACAGGTAAATCGTACGAAAAGTGGTATCAGGGATTATACAGAAGAATCCTGCAAATGGATTGAATTGGCAAAATGCATGCGTTTGGCTGGCGTGCCAATAGAAGCACTGATTGAATATTGTGCACTTACACAGCAGGGAGATTCGACCATAACAGCCAGAAAAGTACTTTTAGTACAAGAGCATAAGAAGCTTGTAGAAAAAATGGAGAATATGAAAAAAACGTTAGACAGACTGGATTATAAAATAGATAGATATGAAAAGGCAGAAGTGTCAGGCGTTTTGTCCTGGCATAAGTAGAATAATAATTTGTAACAGGATTAGAATCTCCGTACTCTTAAAATAGAGAGTAGGGAGATTTTTTTAGTATGATTTATTAGACCATCATTCACTACAGGATGATGGTTGATTTAAAGACTTTATTATCAGAGGAGAAGGAATACAATCCACTGTATTTTTGTGCAACAGCTGCAATGCTTTTAGTGCCAAGACCATGATTTTCCTCTGTACTAACCGGCATGTTGTCAACAAACTTGAGTGTTCCTTCGTAGCTGTTGGCAATTTGGATGAAGAGCTTATCATTATTATTTTTGCAGAAGATTTTCATAGTTCTGTCATTTGTGTTGGGTATGTGCATGCAGGCGTTAATAGCATTTTCAATGGCATTTGCAAAGATAACACAAAGATCCATATCGGATACTGTATTTTTCTCCGAAAGATTAATTTGAGTTTCAACAGCAATTTGTTCCTCCTTTGCCTTTGAAATATAGGAAGATAGAATCAAATTGACCGTGTAATTGTTGCAATACCGTTCAACCACAGTGCTTTCAATGGCTTTTTCGACCTCTGCAATATATTGTTGCGTAGCTGCCTTGTTATTGTCTGCAAGAAAGGCACTTATTAAATTAAGATGATGTCTCATATCGTGGCGATAAATAATTGTCTTTTCCTGTGATTCTTTTAACGTTTCCAAATGTGTCTGAGCTGCTGCTATTTGTGTTCTTAATAAAGTCTGTTCAATTTGCAGTGAGAGCTGTTCTCTGGTTTGTCTGAAAAACCGAAAGATTAGAATATATGCTGAGAGGGTCATAACAAGGAGTAGGATAGCTATTAAAACAATTCTTGGTTTAAACAGTCCAGCGTCCACATTATAACTGCTAGACATATAAATAAGTACAGAGTAGGAAACCGGTATAGTACAAAATCCAAACCAGCCTTTATCGGTGTTGCGCAGCATATAAAGAAAGGAAGGGCGTAAATACCTGTAAACAATAAATAATGAGGGTAGATACATTATATAGCATACAATATTCACAAGTGCCGTATCGGAGCCAAGAAAAGAAGAAATTATAATCCCAATCATAGTGATTGAAGTACTTGCAGCGACGATTGTAAAATGGATGAATAAAACCTTTATTATTTTGAACTTTGATACAAATATAAAGGCTAATACTACCGGAAAATGGATCAGAAGGGGATACAGCTTCATAAAAAATGTATACTTGAAATTTAACAAAACAAAAATAACACAAATTAGCATAATAAATCCAAATAGGCCTAACAGATAAAGTTTCTTCTTGCTTTTAAAATCACAATCCAAGAGCATATACATCAAACTAATAGCAAAAATAAAGGTAATAAGTTGCCTTATATTATCCATAATGATTGTTACCTCCAAATAATCTTTTGTGTGAAAGGAATAAAGATTGCCTACTTTACCACTTTGTAATCGTCTTAAAGCAACAATATTATGCTATTCATAGATTTAATTATATCAGAGCACGTACAAATAAAAAAGCACAAATTATAGTTTATAACACATTGGATTCAAGTAATTAATAATATGCATTTTTAAGTAACTGTGTCACTCTCAACTTGCTTATTAGTTTTAGGGGTGTGACTATTAGTTGCATTGGTGCTGGCGTGACTATTAGTTAAATTGGCTAATTGTATTAGTCGGAAAAACATGGTATTCTGTATAATTAAGGGGAATTTAATTGTTGTATTAAAAATAATAAATATTTTTCAAAATATATTATAAAAATTATAATTAATTAAAAGAGGAGTAACAAAAGATGAAAAAGAAAATGTCGGGATTTAAAGAAAAAGTTCGTTATCAGTTTGATAATTTGATGTCGAAAGGAACTATTGTTTTGGTAGTCATGTTATTTATAATAACAGCAATAGTAGTAATTGTTACAGGAATTCTAGGGTCATTAATCAACAAGGATTTTACTACTGGAAATACAATATGGCAGAGTCTTATGCATGCAATAGATGCGGGAACATTATCAGGAGATGACACTTCCAATATATGGTTTGTCATTCTGATGTCAGTGGTTACAATTTGCGGAATCTTCGTAACAAGCATCTTAATAGGCATCATTAGTACAGGATTCGAGCAAAAATTAAATGACCTAAGAAAAGGTACTTCTAAGGTTATTGAATCAGGGCATACAGTGATAATTGGTTTTAATGACAGTATTTATACAATATTATCTGAACTGATTGAAGCAGGAGAGAATCAAAAGAGAAAATGCATTATAGTATTGGGAGAAGAAGAAAAAGATGTAATGGAGGAAATGATTAAGGGGCATATTGTGAATTTTAAAACGACTAAAGTAATATGTAAATCAGGTAAATTAACAGAAAACTTTCTTCTAGATAGGGCTTCGTTAGAAACTTGTAAATCAATTATTATTAATCAGGAAGATGATTTTTCCATAATTAAAATTATCCTTGCTACAGTAAATTATTTAAAATCAAAGCAAGCTTTTGAAAAAGATTTACATATTACTTCGATGATATATAACAAAGCAAACTTAGATGCGGCAAAAATAGCTGGGGAAGGTAAGGCTGAAATATTATTTTTTAAGGATGCGTTATCAAGAATTATCGCACATACCTGCAGGCAGTCGGGACTTTCTATTGTGCTTACTGAATTTTTTGATTTTGGTGGAGACGAATTTTATTTTGAAAATTTTCCTGAATTAGAAGGTAAGACATTTGGTGATATATTGAATTTATTTGAATCCTCAACAATAGTAGGATTGGAACAAAATGGGCAAGTTATGTTGAATCCAACGAAGGATACGCAACTCAAATCGGGCGATTATGTGATTCACCTGGCATCAGATGATAATACTTCAAAACCGCAAGGCCAGGTGCCTAAGATAGATTTATCAGTGGAAACTTCAATAAAAGGTCTTGGAAGTGAGAGTAATCAACTACTTGTATTAGGATACAATCATTATTTACCGGATATTCTGGCGGAACTCGATAACTATGCCGACAAGGGAACGAAAATAACGATTGCAGGAATAGAACTCCCTAAAATATTAGAAATGAAGCATTATAAAAATATTCAAGTAATTAGAAAAGAATGCGATATATATGATAGAATTAAATTGGAAACACTGATACAGGACAAGACCGTAGATATTCTTTTATTAAGCGATTTAGAATGTACCAATGATGAAGCTGATTCAAAGACATTGTTATTGCTGATTCAACTCAGGGATATAGGAAAAAAATCGAAACAAGAGTTTAATATTACGAGTGAAATGTGCTCTGTTAGCAATCAAGCATTAGCAAAGGTAGCAAATGTAAATGATTTCGTTGTAGGCAGCACAATAACAAACCTTATCATTGCGCAAGTTTCTGAAAATAGAAAATTAGCACTTTTATTTGAGGATCTATTAGATGCTGATGGCTCGGAATTATATATGAAAAAAGCCTGTCGCTATGTAAAAGCAAATGTAGAGACAGATTTCTATACGATCACTGAGATTGCAAAAAAACGAAATGAAATTGTAGTGGGATATAAAAAAGTAACTGCAAGTGGAATTCAAATCAATACAAATCCTAAAAAATCTGATCGTATTTCGTTTTGCAAGGAAGATTATTTGATTGTGATAGCAGAAGATAATAATTAAGATCAAACAGAAGCTATCATGAACATTTACTACATTATATCAAACTGATGCACTAATACTGATAGAACTGGCTGTTACGGCAATTACAGGATTGTTATTATAGGCAATCTGTATATCCCGAGGAGGTAATCATGGACTCACCAATCAATACAGAAAAATTAAGAAGAGATTTGATGAATCATTATGGAGCTACCATATTTGCCGGATTTGATGCCGCTTTGGAGGACTTGATTGAGGTTGATAAAGCATCAGAGGAAGAACTTATTAGGCATGCTAAAAAGGAAGGCATAGACATACAACAATATAAAGAATAAAAATAAGTTTCAACGCAGGTGGAGACAGAATAAAGGAGCTATTTGACAAATGAATTTTTATTTCGCACCTATGGAAGGTTTGACTGGATATATATATAGAAATGCCCATCATGCTTTTTTCAATAATATAGATAAATACTTTTCACCTTTTATTATTGCAAATCAAAGCGAAAGCTTTAAAACGAAAGAATTAAATGATATTTTGCCAGAAAACAATGAAGGATTAGTTTTGGTTCCACAATTACTTACCAATAATGCAAAAGATTTTATTCATACTTCAAAAAAAATGAAGCAGATGGGTTATAATGAGATAAATTTAAATTTGGGATGTCCTTCTGGAACTGTAGTTTCAAAACATAGAGGGTCCGGTTTTCTTTCAAAAAGAGATGAACTTGATGCCTTTCTAGACGAAATTTTTACTAGTTCCATAACAAAAATCTCAGTAAAAACCAGAATAGGAAAAGACCAGCCTGAAGAATTTTATGATTTAATCGAAATATTTAACAAATACCCTATAGAAGAGCTTATCATTCATCCTAGGATTCAAAAAGATTTTTATAAGAATAAGCCGAATATGAATATTTTTAAGGAAGCTTTGATTTTAAGTAAAAATCCTGTTTGTTATAATGGTGACATTGTTACAGTGGAAGATTATAAAAATTTTTCAGCTGATTTCCCTAGTGTAGGTACATTAATGCTTGGCAGGGGATTATTAGCCAATCCTGGACTAATCAGCGATATTAATAATAATATTAAACTCGATAAAAATACACTTAAAGACTTTCATGATAAAATTTATGAAGATTATAAAAGAGTACTTTTTGGAGATAGGAATGTCTTGTTTAAAATGAAAGAGTTATGGTTTTATATGATATCGGTGTTTTCAGATAATGCAAAATATGCAAAAAAAATTAAAAAATCAGAAAGATTATATGATTATGAGGAAGCTGTTTCAAGCTTATTTAAAGAACAGGATGTCATCATTCTGACAAGAGTAGTTTGATTTTATAAAAATGATGGTCTTTCAATAAAAACGACAATAATAGGACTATCAAAGAATATAATGAATGAACCTTTGATAATACAGGAACCTTAGAAAATTTTCGAATTTTCAAGGTTCCTGTTTACACATCTAAATAGCATAAAAACCTGTCAACTAAATGAAAGTACTTAACAAAATCATTTAGCTGGCAATTTTTTATGCCCGAATTACCTTAGTAGGAGTACCCATGATATTAATATAAAAAGGATACTATTATAAAAAAGAATACCATGTTTTATTGTTAAATTTTAGGTAATATATAGAAAGCTATGATGCGGAATGCAAAGGAGAAGGTTGATGAGCGATTCGATTATTAAGGTGGAGCATATTACGAAAGAATTTAAAATTTTAAACCATAGAGAAGGAGTAAAGGGGATGGTTAGGGATCTGTTTTCCAGAGATTATCATATGCTAACTGCAGTTAATGATGTCTGTATGGAAATAAAGCAGGGGGAAATTGTGGGGTATCTGGGTCCGAATGGCTCTGGAAAATCGACAACAATCAAGATGATGACCGGTGTATTAGAACCTACTTCCGGAACGATTATGGTTAATGGCCGTATTCCTTACAAAAACAGGGCAAAAAATGCGGAAGAAATAGGAGTTGTATTTGGTCAGAGAACCCAGTTATGGTGGGCACTTCCGGCAATGGAATCATTTAAGATTTTAAAAGAAATCTATCGTATTCCGAATAAGGATTTTAAAGATAACTTGGAATATTTTGATGCGCTGATTGGAGCGGGTGAACTTTATGGAAAAACTGTTCGGCAGATGTCCTTAGGGCAGCGTATCCTATGTGATATATTGGCATCTTTTTTACATAATCCTGGGGTCGTTTTTTTGGATGAGCCTACAATCGGGTTGGATGTATCGATAAAAAGTAAAATCCGTGAACTAATCAAAGAGCTGAATAAGGAAAAAGGAACCACGGTAATCCTAACAACGCATGATATGGGAGATGTAGATGCTCTCTGTAAACGAATTATTATTATAGATAAAGGAAGTATTCTCTATGATAACACGATTGAAAATCTGAGAAGTTATTTTGGTGCTTATCGGACTATAAAACTTTCCTTTCAAAAAAATAGTGCTGGTTTAGCAGCGCAAGATACCTACGAAGTTGAAAAACTACTTCATACTGCCTTTCCAAATGCGAAGTCGTTGAATGTAAGAGGTGACGAGGACTGGACTGAAATCCTTCTAAATGAGGATGAGATTACTATGATGCAGGTACTTAATATCATTCAGGAAAAGAAGAATATCACAGATATGATGCTTCAAGAGATTTCAACAGAGAGTGTCATAAAGAAAATATATGAGGGAGGAGTACAATGATTTGTAAGAACAAGTTTCCTCGCTTAAGATATTTAGGATTGACCAGAGGCAGTATGATGCAGAGTCTAGCTTTTCGGATGAGTACTCTAGTAACCATATTGGGCAACGTTGTATATTTAATCATAATTTATTATCTGTGGAAGGCAATCTATGCTTCTAGCCCAGTTGCTTCTGTAAATGGCATGACTTTTTCGGATACAATGATCTATTTGGTGTTAGCATCGGCTCTTTTTAATTTTATGAATTGTTTTATTATCTGGGGAATGGGTCGTGATTTCCAATCAGGGCAGTTCGTGTTATATTTATTAAAGCCCATGGATTATCAGGTTTTCTGGTTCTTTTCAACTTCCGGACAATATATCATTTCATTTTTTACTACTTTTTTGCCGACTTTTGTCATCGTATATATAATAACTAAGGGGAGTTTTGCGTTAGGAGTCAATTTGATTGTGTTTATAATCAGTGTGTGTATCTCTGTGATGATTAACTTCTTTATAGATTTTTTTGTAGGAACCATTTGCCTTTACACGCAGTCTATATGGGGTGTCAATATCATGAAGGAGGTTGTGGTTGCCCTCCTTTCGGGAGCGACGATACCATTGGCATTTTTCCCCGATAAGCTGCATGCGTTTGCTAATCTGTTGCCGTTTCAGGCAATTTATAATGCACCGCTGCAGATTTTAATTGATCGTTCCCTGGATGGAAAGGATTATCTTACCATGTTGGGCAAACAGTTTTTCTGGGTAATCGTTATGTTAGTGATAAGTCGGTGCTTTTGGAATTTGTCAAAACGTGTTATCACAGTAAATGGAGGCTGATATGATTAATAAGGATAACAAACAATATGGAGTAAGATGGTATCTGCATCTGTATAAGATGATTTTATTGCAGGATTTGAAAAGTAAAATGAGCTACAGAGCTGATTTCATCATTTCTAGTATTGGAATGATACTCACAAATCTGTCTGGGTTTGTGGCTTTTTGGATTATTTTTCAGAATTTTTCATCTATAAATGGTTGGACCTTTCATGAAATGCTTTTCATGTATGGCTTCTCGTTGCTGGCTTTAACGCCAGTACAGTGCTTTTTCGATAATAATTGGAATCTTAGGCAGAATGTTTACAGCGGTGATTTTATTAAATATTGTTTTCGCCCGATTAATATATTCTTCTATTATATATCAGAAGTATTTGATATTAAGGGCTTAGGGCAATTTGCATTTGGTTTCGCAACAATCGGGTATGCTTGGTATCAATTACAAATCCCGATTTCGCTTGGAATTATTCTACTCCTTATCGTTGAATTGATTTTTGCTTCCTTATTCATGATTGCTATCATGAATTTAGCTGCGGCTACGAATTTTTGGCTGATGGGTTCGACCTTTATTATGATTTTTACCTTTAATTTTAAAGACTATGCCAGATATCCAATCACCATTTTTGGGCCAGTTTTCCGTTTCGTTTTTACATTTTTTATACCAATCGCATTCTTAGCATATTATCCATGTATACCATTTCTACGTGCTGAGGAGATTCCTGCTTTAACCTATTGCCTGCCTGTATTTGGTGTTTTATTCTTTTATTTGAGCTATAAAGTGTGGATGAAAGGTGCAGCTGGTTATTCTGGAACGGGCTCCTGATCAGAGATTACAGGTCTAAATCATATAAAGCAAGAACAGCCAAAGGAAAAAGTCCGTTTTTTCTTTGCTTGATTATATTTGGTTACGCTTGCGGAATAGTATCTAAAATTTCTAGTGGTAGAATGAATTATGTAATTATATTTTACATAATAAATTTTGTTATGGTATGTATTGATTTATTACTATATTTCCGTAATTTAAAAATTGATAAAAATTAAAAAAATTTAAGTACACTATAAATAAGGCTTTCAGGCTAAATAGAGAAAAGGAATCTTGAAAAATTTTCAAGATTCCTTTTCTCATGTAGAACTTTAGAAAGGGTTATAAATCATAGGTAGAGTTTCAAGACCAACAATATTCGAACAGGAGGATTTGAAATTTTTACAAACAAGCATAGAATTGGACCTGCTTGATTATATTGTTATATAAGTGAAAACAAAGAAGAATATGCTTTTAGACACCTTTTTAGAAAATAATCCACCTTGACAACTTAAGAGAATAAAACTATACTAAAAGTAAAAATATGGAAATTATTATGTGCATAATTTAATACATAAATCAACTACGATACTCTAAAACATAAAAGTCAGGAAACTATGAATGGTAATGGATATCGGTGGCTAGAACGAGATTGAATTAAGAGGGCTGACTATTCCAGACGACATAAGCGTTGTCGGATTCGACGGCATCTATCTTTCCAAAATGCTCAGGCACAAGCGTACCACCCTTTGGAAACATTCCCGAGCAGAAAAGGCGTCGTTTTTAACCGAATACGGTTATTACGATAAAACAAAAAGGAGGATATATAATGAAAAAGAGAACAATCAAAATGTTGGCACTATTTCTATCGTTACTCATGATCTTGGGTTCTTTATCGGCCTGTAAGTCTAAAGAGCCAGAGAAAAAACCAACCACTACAGAAGCTGAAAAAGTAACTCCAACCACCGCTCCAGTAAAGGAAGAAGTAACCCCTACTACACAACCAGAAGAAGAGATCATCATGGAATTACCTAGACAAGAGACACTCTATTTTGGAGGTCTGCAGTGGGCCGCAGTCACTGGTTGGAACCCACTTTCGGATGATATGAATAACGCCATGGCAATCACACAGTCAGCCGGTGGTTCACGTACACCTATGTTCGAGACCTTGTACATGTACAATATGCTCGACGGTTCCATGCAACCTTTGCTTGCAGATGGCGACTATGTTTGGAATGACGCCATGACCGAAATGACAGTCAAGTTAAAGAGTACAGCTAAATGGAGCGATGGTACGCCTATTACAGCAGAGGATGTTGCTTATACTTTTGCAGCCAACGTAAAAATCCTCAATTCACAAGGCGCACAACTTTCTAAATATATCGAAACAGTAGAAGCAGTGGATGCACAAACCGTTCTCATCAAAGCACTACTTACTGCTGACGGAAAAGCTGCTAACCCGTTGATGGTTGTCAGCTATCTTGGCCAGTCCTATGTAATACAAAAGGCATGGATCCAAACGATTGAAGCTCGCTGTAACAATGATCCAGCTACAATCAAAGCAGATACTGGTGAGGATGTTGTTTGGTCTGGTCCTTACCATAAGTACTATGCGGACGATCAGAAGATCGTTCTTGTACGTGACGATAATTACTGGGGCCAGGATGCTTCTGCATGGGGCAAACTTCCTGCTCCTAAGTATCTATGCCAAGCCATTTTATCTGGCAATCCTGCCGCTGAGATAGCCTTTAAAGCCGGTGAGATTGATGTTGACCAGCAGTTCATTGGTAACATTCAGAAACTTTGGCTGGAAGAGGGTCTTCCTATTTCCACATATATTGACGAACCACCATACGGACTCTGCGTAAATATGCCAACCGCTTGGTATAACCTTGATATACCTGCTCTTAATAATGTTGCCGTTCGTAAAGCAATCGCTATGGCAGTTGATTACGATGCAATCAATGCAAATGCTATGACAGGTCAGTCACCGACATTCCAACAGGTACCTCGTTCCTGTATGAATCCGACCGACGGTGAACAGGCTTCTTTCGATCATGAAGCAGTTAAGGATCTTCAGTGGGTTGGCAACGATATTGAAGGCGCAAAGAAATTACTGGATGATGCAGGTATCGTTGATGCTGATGGTGATGGTATCCGTGAATTAGATGGAACCAAACTTTCCTTCATTGCTGCATGTCCAAATGGTTGGACTGATTGGATGGCTGCTATGGAAATCGTAGCTGCTGCAGGTCAGAAGATCGGTATTGATATTACAACCCAGTTCCCTGAGGCTGATGTATTCCAGGCTACTGTAACCTCTGCTAAGCAGACAGATTATGATATCTTCATGATGTGGACCGATAGTGCTACACCGATTCAGCCATGGGGCCGTGTTCGTAACCTAATGAGCTCAGAGTACAACGGTGTTGAGAATAACTGGTCTGGTAACTACGGTCATTACAGTAACGATCGTCTCCAAGAACTACTTGCACTGATTCCTCAGGAAAAAGATGCTACTAAGCTTAAAGCATTATACACCGAAGCAGTAAAGATTTATTTAACAGATGTACCTTCCTTCTCTTTGATGTACAGACCTGACCTGTTCCATGCTGTAAATGAGTCTGTATGGACTAATTATCCTGAACAGGGTGATGGCAATAACATCCCTCCACAGATTCTACTTAATGGCTATGGTATTGCTGGTCTCTATAATATTACTCTGGTACAGTAAAACCTGATTTTTAAAAGATGGCCATGTTTCGATTACCCTTGAAACATGGCTATCTTAACTTAAGTGGAGGTAATCTATGAAAGGATATCGCAAGTATTTCGGTAAAAAAATTGTTTGGTTTCTAATTACGTTTTTCTTTGCTGTCCTGCTCAATTTTATACTTCCCCGGCTGATGCCGGGAGATCCTGTTGCAGGCATCACTTCAAGGGCAGTGCGAGGTCTATCTGATACATCAGCAGTGCAACAGATTTATGATAATTATGCTAAACTGTTTGGAACTAATAAGCCCATGCCAGTTCAATTCGTTACATACTTTAAAAATGCACTGACTGGAGACTTCGGACTCTCGTTTGGCCAGTATCCGCGTGAAGTATCCGATATTATTTACTCCTCGATTGGGTGGACACTTGCACTGCAGCTTCCTGCAATTATCGTTGGATGGCTACTCGGTAATGTGCTTGGGGCATTAGCCGCCTATATTCGAAAGGGATTCGATAAAATACTTATGCCAATCAGCCTGTTTGCAAGCAGTATTCCTGCATTCGGCTTGGGTGTAATTTTGCTTGTGGTTTTCGCAACCAAGCTTAAGATTGCACCAATTGCTGGAGGGTATGGGTACGATTTGATTCCCAATTTCAGCTGGGGTTTTATTAAATCGGTAATTGCGCATTACCAGCTTCCGTTCTGGTCGATTGTCCTTATCTCAATTGGCGGTCAGGCGATTGGTATGCGTTCCATGTCCATCTACGAACTAAATGCCGATTATGTTAAATACAGCCGTTTTCTCGGGATCAAGGATAAGAAGATCGTTGGATATGTGTTCCGTAATGCGATGTTGCCACAGGTTACAGGCCTAGCACTGTCTCTGGGCACAATGGTCGGCGGCGCTCTGGTGGCAGAGATAATCTTCAGCTACCCGGGACTTGGTTCAACTATACTTGGTGCAGTGACGTCATCGGATTATCCGTTACTGTCAGCTGCGACTCTTATCATTACGATGATGGTATTGGTAGCAACTTTCGCTATTGACATCATCTATGGCTTTATTGATCCACGCGTCAAAGCGTCGCAGTTTGATTAAGGAGGGAAAAAATAAAATATGAAAAATACATTTCGTCAGGTATTTCACTCTCCTAAGTTTGTCGTTGGCTTTATCATTTTCGGAATGATTCTAATGACGCTTTGGGTCTATCCATTACTTAATCCCGGTAACCCGCTGCAAATGCTTGGTTTGGGTTCATTCTTTGAGCCCGGTACCTATGTTTCTATCTATGATGCCGTTGATACAACACCGGCTACCATGAAACTGCCGAATGCAGATGAAAAACGTATTGCCAGGATGTTAAGCGATCAAGATAGGGTATCCATGTTGGAATGGTTGACTGCTGCCGGTATCTCCGAAGAGGAGATTGACCTCAACAATACCGATAAACTCCTGAATCAATGGGAAGCGAATTACGATCCATCAATTAAGCCCAAGGGCATGACCATGGCGCAGCGCAATTATTACAAGCGTTTGAATAATAATCTTGAAAGTGCATTGAATACGAATGAAGTCGTAATCTCCACTGAAGATCAGGAAACAGGAGCACTTACACAAGAGAAGGTCATCACTGATACGGATTATGTAAACACTAAGGATGTAGCAAATGTGAAGTTTTTACCGCTCGGTACAGATAATTTTGGGCGTGACATGTTGAAAGAACTCGTTTCCGCTACTGGAACATCAATTTTGATTGGTTTGATTGCAGGACTCATCGCTACGTTTATCGGGCTGTCACTGGGTCTACTGGCAGGTTATTTAGGTGGAGTGGTTGATGATATCATAATGTTCATTACCAACATTTTCACGGTAATCCCCTCATTTGTTCTTTTGATTCTTATTTCGTACAGTATCAGTCAGAGCCAGCGAGGTGCGACAACGGTTGCAATTGTAATTGGAGTAACCTCATGGGTTTGGACAACGAGATCAGTTCGTTCTCAGGTGATTTCGCTACGTAACCGGGATCACGTTAACTTAAGTAAACTTTCGGGACACAGCCTGTTACATATTATCCTTATAGATATTCTTCCATACATCGCCTCTTATGTCGTGATGGCACTGATTTTACAGATATCAACCGCAATTCTCGCTGAGGCGTCGCTCTCTATGATAGGTCTCGGACCAGAGACAACCAGAATTCCAACACTTGGTCTTATGATGAACTGGGCAATGCTATATTCGGCACATCTTAACGGTTCTTGGTGGGCATATTTTCCTGTCCTTCTGATGATAGCGCTGATATCATTCTCGTTGAATTTGATGAATACCGGTCTCGATCAGGTGTTCAACCCCACTTTGAGAGATTAGGAGGTCGGTTATGGGAAAAACGATTCTGGAGGTAAATAACCTCACAACAAAATATATCACCAGATTCAGAGAGGACGTATATGCGGTTGACAACGTGTCACTGTCAATTGAGGAAGGCAAGTCGCTCGGTATTGCGGGCGAGTCTGGCTGCGGCAAATCAACTCTTGCACTGAGTCTGATGGGCTACTATTTTGCACCGCTACATTATACAAGCGGTGAAATCATCATCGACGGCCAAAACATCTCTAAAATGAAGCCAGACACGATTCGAAAATCTGTTTTGGGTAACGAGATAGCGTATATTCCACAGGCGGCAATGAACGCGTTGAACCCTACGCAGAAGATTATCCGCTTAATTGAGGATGTGATCCACGCACATGATCCTAGGGTGTCGAAAAAGGTAATCTTTGATTTGGCCCGGAAGCGTTTCGAGGAACTTGGGTTACCACAGTCGGTGTTGGATAAGCACGCGGTTGAACTGTCAGGAGGAATGAAGCAGCGGACGGTAATTGCCATTTCGACGATTCTTTCGCCTAAGGTGCTGATTGCTGACGAGCCGTCGAGTGCACTGGACGTGACAAGTCAGAAGATGGTTATTAAGATGCTTCGCAATCTGATGGACAAGGGCTTCATCAAGTCCATGATATTCATTACGCACGAGCTGCCACTTCTCTACAACGTGACGGACGATATCATGGTCATGTATGCTGGGCAAATCGTGGAAAAGGGTACGGCAAAGGAAATGGTGTTTGATCCAATCCATCCTTATTCCAAAGGGCTGATGGGCTCAATCATAGTGCCGGAGGCAGGTGCACGTGAAGCCAAGCTAGCCGCAATTCCTGGAACGCCTCCGAACCTGAAAAAGCCCCCGGCAGGTTGCCGCTTTGCTGAGAGGTGTAAATATGCGACTAGTGAATGCAAGGTAAATTCGGTAGGGCTCAGAGATATTGGAGAAGGGCGCAGCTACCGGTGTATTATCGAGAATATGAAACTGAAGGAGGAATATGCAAATGAGTGATACAAAACCCATGTGTTTGAGCGGGAAGGGCGTCACGAAGGTATTCGGCCTTGGAGCAAAGAAAACTGTCGCAGTCGATCATGTCGATTTTGAGTTTTACGAGGGTGAGCTAATTTCCATCGTGGGTGAATCCGGCAGTGGCAAGACAACGATTGCTAAGATGTTACTCGGCCTCATCGGCGTGACCGAAGGGCAGGTATTCTTTCAGGGCAAGCCACGCGATATCAGTACGCATAAAAAGAAAAAGGAGTATTGGAAGGACATTCAGGCCATATTTCAGGATCCATTTTCTTCTTTTAATGTATTTTCAAAGATAGACGCGGTACTGCTAGACTGTATCAACATGCGTGGTGGAAGGTGGTTCTCTAGAGATAAAAAGACCTCGATGATGACCGAGGCATGCAGCTTTGTCAATCTAAAATATGCGGAGCTGACCAACAAATATCCGTTCGAGCTATCGGGCGGCCAGATGCAACGACTCATGATTGCACGTATCTTCTTGCTCAAGCCGAAAATACTTCTGGCGGATGAACCTACCTCAATGATAGACGCCTGTTCGCGCGCCACGATACTAAACATGCTGATGCATTTACGCGATGAGATCGGTATGACTATCATATTTATCACGCACGATATCGGTCTTGCCTACTATATCTCTGACTCTGTGTACATCATGGAGCATGGAAAATTTGTGGAGAGCGGTACAGCGGACGAAGTCATTCTCAACTCAAAAGCGGATTATACCAAACGCTTGATCAGCGACGTTCCAAAGATTTATGAGGAATGGGATCTTTCAACCGTGTGATTACAGAAATTATAAGAAAGAAATTATGTTTGGCCGTTAACGGCCTCTAGTGGACTGGTTGTAGAACGCCAGTCCTTATTTTTTACGTAAATAAAAATACTGACTTTTATAAAAATATTTGCTATACTATGGTAAATTAAACCATTAAACTAAGGATAGAACATTTTAGTGGGAAACCAATAAGAAGGAGAAAATAATCCAATCATTTTAATAAATAAGATAATTGGAATATGGAAGAGCAAATGGATCTATTTACTAAAAGTCATGATAGGGAATGGAACAGGATTGTATTTCTCAAGGTGCTTGAAGATAATGATGCAATAAGTTACATGAATGATAGAGAAACCTGTAAAATGATTTTGATATTAAGCGGGAATGGGGCAATAGAATGCAATAATCGCGTATTGCATATTGTAGCTCCAGCTTTATTGTGCATAAATCATGAGGATTCCATTATATTCAAAGAGAGCAATGCATTCCTGATGAGAGTGTTGTTTTTTCAACCGATAGCATTAAATGATAAATTCCTTTATGATTTCTTCGACGATAAATCTTTTAAGAAAATGGAAGGGACAACGATTTATCAGGATTTGACGTTGTTAAGTTCATTTTATGGAATAGATTATTCAAAGCGAACATTGATAATGCTGGATGCTTCTTCTGTGGTATTCAAAAGACTGATGGAAAAGATTGCAATAGAACTAGAAGTACAAAAAGATGGATATTGGCCATGCCGAAGTCGGTCCTATTTTATTGAATTGCTTTTCTTTCTTGAAGGGTTCCGACATAATAAGAGGATAGAAGAATTAAGTGTTGTAATAGAAAAAAATGCAAATAATCTGCTTCATAATATAATCCATTATTTGAATCAAAATATAAACAAAAAGATAACGTTAGAATTGTTGGAGAAAAAATTTTCATATAATAGAAATAAAATTAACAGCGAATTTCAAAAAGAAATGAATACTACGGTAATGAAATATATAGTATTAATGCGTATGCAATTGGCAGGAACTATATTAAGAGACACCGAAATACCCATGATAGAAGTTGCTATGCGTGTAGGGTATTCCGATGTCGGTTATTTTTCTAGAACATTTAAATTACATTATGGAAAAACGCCAAGTGAATATCATAATGCTATGAGACCCTAAGAGGAAAGGGGTAATTACTCAACTACTTCATCAGTAGTATATGTGCCAGAAATGGTACCCTTTGCGATAATGTTTCCACGTTTACCATTTGACGTGTCTATTGATTTGATAACCAAGTCTATGACGGTGTTTGCATCGTTGAACGTTCCAATGTAGGAATCAGGGGATGCAGAAAGAGCATAAACAGATATTTCATAATTATGAGTACCGCTTGGAGGGTAAGGACCAACGTATTGGCTGTTTTTTGGTTTGGCACCAAGTTCGAGTTCTGTTTCTTTCCTATCTTTTACTATCCAATGTAACCAGTTTCCAGCACTTGTATCTAACATTAATATAACATAACAGGCTGCATTTTCAACAGGAGTCCAAGATAATTGCGGAGATTTGTTACCCTGCGTGTTAGTTATAATAGAAAGCCATTTTCCATCTTCTCTAAGTGTTGAAGAAGTGATATCAATTCCAAGAAGATTATTTTCTTCGTCGGTTATAATCTCTTCTTCAGTGATCATTTCTTCGTTGGTTATAATTTCTTCTTCAGTGATCGTTTCTTCATTCGATATAGTGTCTTCCTCAGTGTCGCTTTCTTCCGTAGAGATAGTTCCTTCGATAACAACAGGCTCTTTTGCAACTTCATTTTCCTTATTTGCTTCCTCTGTTTTGGTAACAGAAGCTTCTGATGCGTTTTCAATAGGTTCTTCCTTAGGGAAAGTACTTGAATTAGAACAAGCGGTAATTGAAAATGTTGCTAAAATTAATAAAAGTAAGTAAGGTGTTCTGCTTTTTTTCATAATTAACCTCATTCCTGCGCGTGTTTTCTGCGCATAATAAGTTTGTGCAGGAGATTTTGCAGGCACAAACTTTGTGAGTGAAAGATTTGAAAAATCTATCACTCTTTCTCCTCTCGTAGATAATCTTGTTTATTATAGTATTGTAGTAAACCGTGCGAAAAATTGAAAGTAATAATCTGCATGACTGATGTGAAAATCCGCACAAATTTATCATACCAGATTATAATAAATCTATTTGCGATTGTCCTTTGATTGGTATATAATGGTAGAAAATATTCTATAGATATAATAAATAGAAAAGAGGATAATTGCGATGGAAGAATTCACATTTTCAACACTGGAATATGTAAGACCAGATTTTGATAAACTTGAAAATGAATGCATCAAAATGTTAGAAGTGATTAAGAATGCAGGTAGTTATAGGGAAATTAAAGAAATACTTGAGCTTAGGGAAAAGCTACAAAATACTGTGGAGACAATGTGCTCGATTGCTTATATACGTAATACGTTGAATACAACTGATGCGTTCTATGAACAGGAAATTGAATATATTAACGAACGTAGCGCGTCTGTCTCAGTTGCTACAACACAAGTCAGCAAAGCTTTATTAGGATGTAAGTTTACTGAGGAGATTACAGTAGAGTATGGCCCTGAATATTTGGTTATTGAGCAGCGTAGTGTGGACCAGTTTAAGGATGAATTGGTTCCCTTTATGCAACAGGAATCCAAGTTGACAATGCGTTACCAGAAACTAATGGCAACAGCCAAGATTGAATTTGATGGACAAATTTTAAACCTTTATGGTATTCAGAAGTATTTTGAACATCCAGACAGATCAGTTCGTAAGGCTGCATTTAAGGCCTATTCAGACTTTTATCATGGCAACGAAGATGAGATGGAAGAAATTTTTTCCGAAATGGTAAATGTACGTAATGAAATGGGACATGCCTTAGGATATGACAACTTTATTTCTCTTGGCTACATGCAGCAAGGACGCAGTGATTACGGACAGGTGGAGGTTGCAGCGTTTCGAGAGCAAGTACGCAAGGAGATTGTTCCTCTGTGCGAAAAGCTCTATGAAGCACAGGCCAAACGTATTGGTGTTGAGAAGATTATGGTTTATGATGAAAAATTCATCTATACAGACGGTAATGCTGAACCTATTGGTGATGAGGATTACATGGTTAAAGAAGCACAGAAAATGTATCATGATTTGAGCCAAGATACAGGCGAATTCATTGACTTTATGATTGAACATGAGTTGATGGACTTAAAAAATAAACCGAACAAAGCAGCAACAGGATATATGACAAGCTTGTCAGATTATAAGGCGCCATATGTATTTTCCTGCTTCAATCATACCATATTCGATATGCAGGTACTGTCACACGAACTTGGCCATGCATTTGCAGGATATGAAGCAATGCGTGCACAAAAGACTTCACAGTATTATTCAACAAGTACGGATATTGCCGAGATACACTCGATGGCAATGGAACAGTTTGCATATCCCTATGCAGAGCAGTTCTTTGGTAAGGACGCTGATAAATTCCGTTTTGCACATTTGCAAGAAGCAATTACCTTTGTTGCTTTTGGAGTTGCGGTAGATGAATTCCAACATATTATGTATGAAAAGCCTGAACTTACACCGAAGGAACGTACTTATGAGTGGCACAAGTTAGAAGAAAAATATATGCCTTGGCGTAAATATGAGGAAGATGAGTTTATGGAGAGAGGCGGTTATTGGTATCATAAGCTACACATTTTCTTGTATCCGTTTTACTATATTAATTATACGCTGACTACTATGGGTGCAATGGAACTCAAGAAGCGATATATTGAGAATAAAGAACAGGCTTGGAAGGATTATTTGGCACTCTGTAAAGCCGGTGCAAGCACAAATTATCTTAACTTGCTGAAATTAGCCAACCTTTCTGTGCCATTTGAAGAAGGTAACGTTGCTAAGGCAATATCCTACGTAAAAGAAGAGTTGTTACGCAATATAGAAGTAGATTAGAAACGTTTGTAACATAGAAAATTATAACATTTGAAGAGGTTTACTAAGAAGGTGCTTGTCAGCATATAAATAGAAATTTTATTTGTATGCTGATTTTTTCTTTGGTTTTTTGCGTAACTGGGCTGGGCGTATTATTGTTTTGTAAGGATACTTGTAAAATGATTGAAACATGTGGTATTATCAGATATAATTTTGCACAAACTAAACTGTCAAGGAGAAGAGCATAAGATGAATTCAATAATCGAAGTTAAGAATTTTACAAAAAAATATGGTGATTTTACAGCTGTTAATGATATTTCCTTTAACGTGGAAGAAGGGAGTATTTTCGCTTTTCTAGGACCTAATGGTGCGGGGAAGAGTACTACAATAAATACGTTATGTACGATATTTGAAAAGACATCAGGTACACTTTTAATAGATGGAAAAGATGTTACTACACAAAAAAGTGAAGTTAGATCAACAATTGGAGTTGTGTTTCAAGATTCAACGTTAGATTCAAAAATGACAATTGATGAAAACCTTAAAATGCACTGTGTATTTTATAATATTCCAAAAAAAGATGTGGAAGAACGTATACAGTTTGTTTTAAAATTAGTTGATTTATTAGGTGAAAGAAAGAAATTAGTTGGTGCTTTGTCAGGTGGAATGAAACGTCGTGTAGAAATTGCTCGCGGCTTAATTCATTATCCCAAGGTTTTATTTCTTGATGAGCCAACGACAGGGCTTGATCCGCAAACACGTGCTCATATGTGGGAGTATATTATGAAACTTCAGAAAGAAAGAAATATTACAATCTTTCTTACGACTCATTATATGGAAGAAGCAGAAATATGCAATAAGATTGCAATAATAGACGGTGGAATTATTGTCGCTCATGATACGCCATACGCTTTAAAAAAAGAGTTCACAAAAGATAAAGCATATATCACTACGAAAAATGAACCTGAACTTGAACAGTTATTAGCACAATATGAACTGAAATACCTAAAAAAAGAGGGATATTATAAGGTTGATGCTGAAAATATCGACCTATTATTACAAGTTTTGAGTCTGCATAAAGAGAATATAACGAATATAGAAATAAAAAAAGGTACGTTCAATGACGTCTTTTTAGAAATAACAGGAAAAAAGATTAGGGAGGAGGCATAATATGAATACAGTATTTGCATTGTGGAAAAGAGGATTAAAAGCTTTTATAAGAAATAAAACAGGATTAATTTTTTCACTTATTTTTCCTTTTTTCTTTGTTTATGTGTTCGGCGCAATTTTTAAAAATGACTTTATTGAAAACCCGATAGCATATATGCTCTCCGGAGTTATCATAACAACGGTATTTGAAAGTTCGCTTAATCTGGCTTCATCAACTGTTGATGATATGGTAAGTGGATTTATGAAAGAGGTTTTAGTTTCTCCTGCCAAAAGGATAGCGGTTGCAACAGGGCAGCTTTTATCAGCGGCAACTGTTTCTACCGTACAAGGTATTCTGATTTTAATTATTGGTTTATTTACAGGTATTAAGTTTACGACATGGACTACACCGCTTTATATCCTTTGCGCAATGATTACTGTTGGGCTGGTTTTCTCTGGTGTTGGATTATTTTTAGCAACTAAAGTACGCAGTGGTCAAACTTTTCAAATTATAAAAACTGCAGTAACGATGCCCTTAACATTTATATCTGGTGCTTATATTCCCTTATCGATGCTACCTAAATCACTGAAGTTTGTTGCTTATTTTAATCCAATGACTTATGCAACAGCTTTTTTTCGTATGATTGTGTTGGAAAAAACAAATTTATCAACTGCAGAACTTGTGAAAGAGGGATTAGCGATTGATATCAATGGCTTTATTGTTACTCCTATTATGTCTTTTGGTATCATTGTAGTAATAGGATTAATGTTTTTAATATTATCAACAAATTCGTTCGTTAAAACAGATTTTTCTCGTGTTAATAGAAGTTCTAATGATGCTAATTCGTTATGGGGTTAATAGCAACTGATTTGTGTTAATGGGATGCTAAGCCTAAATAATAACACTAAGTATAAACATTTTATCGTTAGCCACAAAGGAATAAATCCCTTGGTATTTCTTGGCAATATTAACAATGCTCATGATACCCATTCCATGTCCGTCTTTATGAGAGATTGGAAGGTCTTCTCGAAATTCAATATCCCCATCATAGGGGTTGATAATTTGAATAAATACTTTATCATTTTTGATGTGGCAGGAAAGTGTGACTTTCTTCTTTATTCGGTCACTTATTTTTTCGCAGGCATAGATGGCATTATCGATTCCATTTGCCAAAATAACGCATAAATCAGTGGTGGAAACATGAATTGATGATGGAATGACTGCGTCTACAGTGATATCTGTTTCCATACCTTTTGCCTTAGTGACATAAGAGGATAGTATCATATTTACGCCATCATTTTCGCAATAAGGCTCTACGCTTGATTTCTCGATTTCACTGCAAATACTCATAATATATTTACTTGATTCTTCATAGTTAGACTGTAAAATACAGGAATTGACATACTGCAAATGGTGTTTTAATTCATGCCTGTAGATCGTCGACATGGTTTGGGTATCTTTAAGCTCGGATAAATGTTCCTTCATGGAAACCATCTGTAAGGCTAAAATATCATGCTCATTTTTCCAACGGAACTGTTCTCTTATTTGCTTAAAAAGCACAAGAATTACCATATATGCAGAATAAATGATTGCAAGAATCAAAATACGAAAATAAGATGTTTCTTGCCACCCCTGAATGGTGTAATTATACCCATCTGATAAATACGATAAGATGGTATATAATACTGGCAAAGAAGATAGTAATAACCAACTCTTTTGAAGATTTCCGAGTGCATAGTGAAACAATGGTGCAATATATTTCTTAACAATTACTAACATTATTAAATAAGTAATAAAAGATGTTAACGTCATGATTTGTATAGAATAATTAACAAATGTACCAACAATAAAAGGTAACCAGAGAACTGGTGTGGAAAAAATAAAGGTTGAAAGAAAAACAAAGAATAGCTTTGTTCCTCTGTATTTTGAAACTAAGTAATACACAATATAAATAGGTACTTGAACAATCAGTGGATAATAGGCGGTAAATGTGGCACGACCATATTCCCATACTACAAACACACTGGAAATAAGGGCTAGTGCAAAGATTGTCAAAGAGAAGATTAATTTTAACTTCTTGACACTTTTCAGCTTAACATCAAGGAGCATATACATAATAGCAAAATCATACATAATCATTAAGAATACGTAAATTATTTCAGAAATTTTCATAAGTTTTCAACTCCTTAAATGCAAATGTAATGTAAGCAGACTTTATAGAACGACAATTAGCCTTCGCCATTGGCACTATGGCAAGAGAGTTCATTTTAATTTCCCTTTGGCTTAGTGTGTTTATGTAATCCATATTAATAATATAAGAACGATGAGGCTTTATAAAGCAATGATTGGAGAGAAGCTCCTTTTCAAGTTCGGACATAGACCCAACAGCTTCTATAACTGAGCCATCCGTGAGGTGATAGAGTATATTTCTGCCGATAACCTCTGCAAACTCTAACCTATTGATAAAAACTCGGCTCAACCCTGTTTTGCTTTTTATTAAAAAACTTGTACCTACATGGATTTCCATTTCAGAAATCACCTTATCTAAAAGGATAAACAGCTTCTCCTTCCAAATAGGCTTTAGAGCGTAATAATAAGCACCCACTGAATAAGAGTCAATGGCAAAATCAGGCGAGGAGGTCGAAAAGATAATTTTAACATCTTGATTGAACTGCCGTATTTCCTTCGCCGCATCGATACCCGTCATAAAAGGCATTAAAACATCTAAGAGCAGCAGATCATATAGCTGTCCACTCTCCATTGATGCAATTAAATCCACAGCACTTTGAAATGCTGTATATTTAATGCTATTTTTATCCCTTTGCAAAGATTTATAGTCATTTATAATAGAAACCATATTTGAAAGATCTGCTATCTTATCATCGCAAATAGCTATATTCAACACAAAAACCCTCCTAATATTCTTTTTTATTTGTATATTATATCATATAGAAATATTTACAACTAGTCATTTCATGTCGAAAAGATGTCGATTCATGCAAAAAATAATTTTCATATGCATAAAGGGGTTATGATGATAGTCGGAACTATTGATACCTAAAATAAAAATTTAAAGGAGAATTATGAAAAAATTATTTGTACTTATTATGGCGATGATTATGTCATTTACACTAGTTGCCTGTGGTGGTAATAATGATGAAAACAATGCAGCAATGCAAGCGAAAATTGATGAGGCAGACTCATTATTACAAGACATCTGTAATTGGTATGGTGATAAGGGCTACTTAGAGGGAGAGTCTGCTACACAGATTCAGCCAATTGTTGATAAATTAACAGGACAAATGGATGAAATGAAAGCATCTCATCAAGAAATTCTTGATGCAGGCGGATATAATGATAAAGCAGTTGTTCCAATGACAGAAGCCTTAGATGCTGTGATTGCTAAGTACAAAGAGGTAAAGGAAGAACAAAAGGCTTTTGATGACTCAGCAGCAGCTGGTACAGGAATTGGAGCGCTAACAGAAAAATACAACGAAGTGGCTGATATTGTAAATGCAGCATCAGCGAAAGCGCTAGAAAATGGTTGGGAAAATGATGAGGCGTTTAATTCAGAGTTAACTGCAGCTTTTGCGACTTTAGAGGTTGTGAGTGCTGATATACAAAATCCAGATACCATGGATGAAGAATATATGAATGAGCTTGTTATTATATTTGATGAAATGATTCCAGTATGGCAGGACTATTTGACACAAGTTTCAGAACCTTATGTAGCAAATTAATGATACACAAATCATTTCATGTCGAAAAAGTGTCATTTCATGTCAGTAACATTATTTTAAGAATAAATTTGCTATGATGTTAATTGTAGATATAAAAATAAAAATTTTAAGGAGAATGAATATAATGAAGAAATTAATTGTGTTAGTTTTAGCAATGGTTATGATGGTTACACTAGTTGCTTGTGGAGGCAATAACGATGAAAACAATGCAACAGTACAGGCGAAAATTGATGAGGCCGATGGATTATTACAAGAAATCTACAATTATTATAACGATAATGGTTTATTAGTAGAAGGTTCAGCAGATCAAACCGATATGAATAATTTACTGTTAAATATGGAGGAATTGAAGGCAACTAATAAAAAAATTATTGAAGATGATGGATATTCTGACGAAGAAACTGCTACGATGGTTACAGCTATGGATGAAGATATTGCAAGTTACACTGGGATAATAGACGGTTATTCTAAGTAAACAAAATTATAGAAAAATTTAGATAACTAAGACGTAACTAAGATTATCTAGCCAATTAGTTTCTTGTCATGAATAATAGTTTACTAACTGTTTTGGCTGAGTAAAATGAAATAATTCAGAGAAGAACGTTCCTTGCGGCTATATATCCTATCAAAAACTAAGGATACTGTTTGCCTTAAACGTCAGTTCTTTTTTGAAAAAATAAAAAAATGGAGGAAAAAAATATGCCTTATATAATTGCACTTGGAGTCATTGTTGTGTTACTTATTTTTTGGATCATATCAGTTCAGCGGACCTTTGTAGCGTTTGATGAAAACATAAATAACGCTATGTCACAAATTGGTGTTCAAATATCCTCACGATGGGATGCATTAACTTCTCTTTTGGATTTAACCAAAGGATATGCCGAACATGAATACAAAACATTAACAGAAACCATTAAAGCAAGACGTTCTATCACAAAGGATTCTTCGCCAGATGATATAAAAAAACAGGAAAATATCATTACAGAGGCTATGGGAAAAATCATGGCAGTGGCAGAAAACTATCCTGATTTAAAAGCGGATAAAACTTACACCAAAACAATGGATGCAGTTAATCAATATGAAAACATGGTACGTACCAGCAGACTGATTTACAACGATAGTGTGACAAAACTAAATCGTGCTATCCGTATGTTCCCTGCATCTATGATAGCAGGTATGCTTGGATTTTCAAAGCGTGAGTATTTAGAGGCAGTGGATGAAAAATCGACTATGCCAAGTATGAAGTAAGTTACAATTGCAATAGTTATGAAAATGGAGGTAATTTATGATAAAAAAATTTATTTTCACTATACTTTGTGCATCGCTGCTTCTTACTTTCCTACCTCAAACCGCCTTGGCAGCAAATAATGTATCTGATATCAGTGTTGATGTTGTCATTTATGATGATGGCTCGGCATATATCACACAAACATGGAACGGCAATTTTACAGAAGGCACAGAAAGCTATTTTCCGATAGTAAATTTAGGTGAAATGAGCATATCGGATTTTCTAGTATCCGATGTAAATGGAGCCTATACTTACATAGATGATTGGGATATAGATGCTAGCTTTGAGGAAAAATCAGAAAAATGTGGTATGGTAGAAACTAACGGGGGCTATGAACTCTGTTGGGGAATTAGTGAATATGGGGAAAAACGCTATGCCATCGAGTACAAAATAAATAATTTGGTTGGTGGATATGAGGATTATGACGGTTTTAATTTCCAGTTTATCAACCCTGGTATGGGAACATTGCCTACTGATGTAATGGTAACAATCACCATGCAAAATGGAACAAAATTAGATGAAAATAACGGTGCAATATGGGCTTTTAGATTTGATGGTCAAATCAATTTTGAAGATGGTCAAGTAAAAGCGTATACGGAAAGTCCTTTATCCTCTAGTTCTGATAGCGTCATTATTATGTTACAGCTAAACAAAGGATTGATTAACCCCGCAAGAGTGGTAGATAAATCCTTTGAAGATGTAAAAGCAAAAGCACTTGAGGGAAGTGATTACAATAATGATACTGGAACAGATGACACTGGAACAGATGACGGTTCAACTGAGCTGTCTGGGGAGGCACCAGGGGTTTTTGATATAATTTTAGGTATTGCAATCGCCATATTTCCTTTTGCGATTATTATCTATTTTTGGGTGCAAAGAGGGAAACCAAAAAGAAGTGTACGTACTCTTTATAAAAATGCAGATTATTTTAGGGAAGCACCTATTGCAGGAAATCTAGAAGCCACCTTTTCTTTAGCACGTGGTTTTAGTCAAACAAAAGAGGACGGAAATCTTATTGGAGCAGCATTTTTAAAGTTAATTAATGCAGGTTGCCTTGCACCTATAAATGAAAAAACTGTTGGTTTCTTTGGGAAAGAAAAGGAGAGTATTTCTCTAAGACTTGTACACCCACCAGAGCTTACAGGGATAACGGTTAATATGCTTTATGATTTATTAGTTATAGCAAGCAGTAGTGACCAGATTTTACAGGAACGTGAGCTTGAAAACTATTGCACAAGAAACCATGCAGCCATCATGAGGATTATAGAAGCTGCAAAGCAAGACGGAGAAAATACTTTAGTTCAAATTGATAGCTATGATAACACAAAAAAGGGTAGGCCTTTAGGACTTTCAGAGCGTGGGAAAAAATTACTCTTAGATATTATGGGCTTTAAAAAATATCTCCTTGAGTTCTCGATGATTGGAGAAAGGTCAATTGCAGAAAGTATTATTTGGCAGGATTACCTTACCTTTGCCACACTTTTAGGCATTGCGGATAAGGTGATAGAGCAGTTCGAACAGGTTTATCCAAATGCGACTCAATATAGTGAAAATGCACATTATTATTATTTTCTTGCACACAGATACACCAAATCATCCTATTATGCGGCACAAGCGGCACGATCTGCAGGTAGCGGCGGACACAGCTCTTTTGGTGGCGGCGGTGGTTTTAGCGGTGGAGGCAGTGGCGGTGGAACTAGGTAAAATAAAAATTAGGAGAAAACATTATGGGATTATTCACAAACAATAAAAAACCTTGCCCTATTTGTGGACAGGGTACACCAAGATTATTAGCAACAGATATCGCAGATAATATTCCAATCTGTTCGGACTGTTCAGCTAAAATATCATTGGTAGGTACACAAGTGAGGGAACTATCTGTGGAGGGACTAAAAGAACATCTTGCAAAGCGAGAGGAAAATGCAAATTATTTAGCGAATACCTTTCGTCCTAACAAGAAACTTTCCATAGGTTGGACGAACTTGAATATTGATGAAGCAAATAAGACTTTTACTATTCCACTCAACATGTGTGGAGATACAAAAAATCCTCCTGTTTTTAAGTTTGAAGAATTAATCGGCTATGAGCTAGTTGAAGATTATAGTGTGATCGAACGTTTTAATAAAGGCGATGTTGCACCACAATATACGCCAATGGCTTATGCACCTGTTATTCATATTAACTATGATAACAAGGACAAAGACGACGTACCGGAAACAATAACTCGTAGCTTTAAACTTAACTTATATCTTTCCAATCTTTGTTGGGATAAGGTGGAATCTAGTGCAGGCTCAGCCTCTGGTACCGAACATAATTTTCAGCGAGAATATAGCAAGCATTTAGGTGATATTCGAATGGTTACAGCTGCTTTAGCAGCTATCATTGGAGTAAATGTAATAGGTAATGCTGTGCATAGTAATGCAAATAATATTGCTGGAGATATCATGAAGTTCAAGGAATTGCTTGACGGGGATATTATTACACAGGAAGAATATGATGCAAAGAAAAAACAATTATTAGGAATTTAGGGAGGATGTTTATTATGAAAAACAATAGGTACTATAAATTATTAGCGATGCTTCTGATTGGTATTTTAATATTTTCACTGACTGCTTGTGGCGGAGAAGAGAAAACACAAACTGCTGACGTTGAGGAAGACACGAAAGTTACCGACGTCGAAGAAGAAATCATACCACCAAGCAGTGACACTGAATGGGCGATTTATTGGTATCTTTGCGGTAGTAATTTAGAATCAGAAGGTGGTGCGGCAACCACGGACCTTCAAGAACTTTTAGCTGTTAAACTGCCAGAAAATGTGAAAATTATCATCCAAACAGGAGGATCAAGTGCTTGGCAAAACGAAATTGTAAGTCCAGAATACATAGAAAGATATGTTTATGACAGCAATGGCTTGGAGTTAATAGAGCAACAGCCACTTGCAAGCATGGGTAGTGAAGAAACCTTGTCCTCCTTTCTCACCTTTGCAAGGGATAATTATCCTGCCAAGAAAACCGGCTTTATCTTTTGGAATCATGGTGGTGGAAGTGTAAATGGTGCGGCATTTGATGAAAACTTTTCTAATGACGCTCTAACTTTAGATGAAATGTTAAATGCTTTTGGTGCAAATTATGAAATGTCAGAGGAAAACCCTCCCTTTGATTTAATCGGCTTTGACACCTGCCTAATGGCGACAGTAGATGTAGCCAATATTTATACTGGCATTGGAAAATACCTGGTTGCATCAGAGGAGACTGAACCAGCCAATGGTTGGAATTACACAGGCTGGGCAGACGCCTTAAGTAAAAATCCAGGGATGGATGCCTCTGAGTTTGGAAAAATAATCTGCGACACTTATAAGGAAGGTTGTGAACTTGTAGGTACTGCTGACAACATTACTTTATCTGTTACAAACCTTGCAAAGGTTTCAGAACTTTTAACAGCTTATAATGATTACGGAAAAGAGGCACTTGCAAATGCTTGTATAGACCCTGCCTTCCTCTCTCGTTTTAGTAGAGTTGCAGTTACAACGGAAAATTATGGTGGAAACACGAAGGAGCAGGGCTTTACCAATATGGCAGACCTAGGACATCTTGCAAGGCAAACAGCCGAGATGCTACCAGAAACCTCAAGCACCATCCTTTCATCTCTTGAAAACTGTGTGGAATATAAGGTAAACGGCCCATACCGTGAAGAGGCAACAGGACTTGCCTGCTACTATTCTTATAATGGAGATGTGGATGATTTTAATGGCTATGTAAATGTAGGTGCAGGAGAAGCATTTAAGTATTTATTTGCCTACGAATTAACAGGTGAATTATCAGAAGAAGGTATGAATTACATAGCAGAAATGAATTATGAAACCTTACAACCACTAGAAACCCTTGATACTCAAGGTTGGGAAAATCATGCTTTAGATGTTGACAGTGAGGGAGCGGCAACGCTTAGCTTAGGAGAGACGGCAACCGATATTTTAAGCGGTGTCTATATTCAACTTTACTATGTAGATTTTGATCAAGATATTATGCTCCTTTTAGGTAGTGATAATGACCTATTTGCCGATTGGGAAACTGGTGAATTCAAAGATAATTTCCGTGGCGTTTGGGGTGCAATCGATGGAAACCTTGTAAATATGGAGCTTTCGTTCGAGGGCGATGGCTATAATTTATACTCAGTACCAATTTTATTAAATGGGGAAGACTATAACCTGAGCGTGGTTTATGACATGGAAACAGCGTCGTATGAGATTCAGGGTGCGAAAAAACCTATTGATGAAAGCGGTATGGCAGATAAAAACCTACGTTATCTTGTAGAGGGTGATGTCATTACAACCATTCATTATGCTATGCCAATTTCTGATGAAGAGGCTGAACTTACCCCTGTTGAGATCAGTACAATTACGGTGGGCAGTGATTTATCCTTTGATGAAATTGAGCTTGGTGACGGTACCTTTATGCAGATGTTTGAAATGAGAGATATGCAGGGCTATTCTGCATATTCTGATGTCATCATGTTTGAGAGTACAGACGGAGTAATTACAACAACGGTAGGATTTACTGAATAATATCACATTTAGGATTGTAAAATGAGTTATCAAAATCAAAAAATATAAGTAATGATACGAAGAAAACCTATAAGCAAATGTATTTGTTAGCTTATAGGTTTTCTTTTTTGTAAATTGTAAAAATTAATTATAGTATTAGATTGGATTAAGGAAGGGTAAGCTGATATGAGGTTAGCACGTGGTATTATATAGGTATAAATTTTGTAATATTTTGATATATTTCTTATAATTTTATTGTTAAATAATATAATGCATGGTAATATATGTATATATAAGTCAAATAGTAGTACTATAACAATTCATTATAACACTATATGTTTGCACAACTAAAAAGGGGTAACTATGAATAAACAATATAATCCAAAAAACATGTATTTCCCTGAGCGGATCACTGCAGCTATGTCCGGAATTTTTGACTACCCACTTACTATTATAGAAGCACCTATGGGATATGGAAAAACGACAGCAGTACGGGAGTGCATGAAAAATTCTGGTGCTAATTTACAGTGGCAAAGAGTTTATGACAGCTCAATACACAGTTTTTGGATAGGATTCTGTAACATGTTTGATGAATTTTATATTGAATGTTCCAAAAGCCTTGTACAATTAGGCTTCCCTAATGATAGCGTTTCACGTCAGGAAGCTCTGAATATTATAGAGCTAATTAAGTTTCCTATGAAAACCGTGCTAGTGATTGATGATTATCATATGGCCCTACATACTGAAATCAACGATTTTATTGAGTACTTAATTCTGAATGAGATTCCTAATTTGAGCATAGTACTGACTGGACGATATATAAGTCTTCAAAACCTTGATGAATTGAAGCTGAAAGGCTATTTGAAACATATAATCCAAGAAATCTTTGAGTTTGATGCAAAGGAAATCAAAAACTATTATAAGATATGCGGAATCAACCTTAAGGATTGTGAAGTAGACAAGCTTTATTCTCTTACGGAGGGGTGGGTAAGCGCACTGTATCTGATGATGCTTAACTATATAAATGAAGGTGATTTTACAAGCACAAGCAACATTTACAAGCTCGTAGAAAAGACCTTATATATGCCATTTTCAGATGAAATTAAAGAATTTCTACAGATAATGTGTCTATTTGACAGCTTTAAGTTGGAACAAGCCATTTATATGTGGGAAAATGAGAATGCAGACAGGCTTTTGGCGGAGATCACTAGCAAAAATACTTTGATAAAGTATGATGAAAAGACAAAAACCTATCAGATGCATAACATATTTACAAAACTCTTAAAGGATATTTTTGAAAGTAGGCATACGAATCATAAAAAGCTAATATATGAAAAAGCAGCCCATTGGTATATGAATTCGGGTGACTATTTTACTGCAATTCAATATTTTTATAGAATAGAGGATTTTGATAGCCTGATGTCTGCATTAGAGATTGACAAAGGACATTGCATCTATAGTGATGAAAGGAAAGAAATATTTATCCAATATTATGTGGAATGCCCGAAGCAAATTAAGGTGCGTCATCCAATTGCACTGTTGATTTATTCTATAAACTTATTCCTTTATAATGAATTTGAACTTTTTAAAAAAGTAAGTAATGAGTTTAGCTTATGTATTCATAATAATGGCTGTGTGGATGATGAAGACTTCAATATGCTTTCAGGGGAATTCGAACTTCTCTTATGCATCACGGGATATAATGACATTACAAAAATGTTAGAGCACATTCAAAAAGCGAGTGCCCTATTGAAACAGCCTGCAAAATTCATAGATACCAAAGAAGGATGGACCTTCGGTTCACCATCGGTGCTTTATATGTTCTACAGAGAGGCCGGGAAGCTAGAGAGCGAAGTTCGAAATTTAACGGAAGCCTTACCCTTTTACAGTCAGATTACAAATGGACATGGAAAAGGCGGCGAACATGTGATGGAGGCGGAATGGTACTTTAACCGTGGCGATTTTGAAAATGCTGAAATCATAATCCATAAGGCATTGTATGAGGCAAACCGATGTGGACAATATGATATTATCATTTGCACCCAATTCTTGCAGGCACGGATTGCTCTATTAAAAGGGGATTATGCCTATATTCTTCATATTTATCAAAAATTGCATGAGGAAATGTCTCAAAACAAGCAGTACAACTTGCTACATTGTATAGATCTTTGTGATGCATTCATCAATGCTGGATTAAGAAGAAATCAAAAAATACCTTGCTGGATTGAAAAGGGTGATTTTGAATCCAGTAGACTATTCTTCCCTGCTATGGCGTTCATGAACATAGTCTATGGACGAGTGCTACTCATTAACGGTGAGTATTATAAATTGCTGGGAATAGCAGAAAAATTCATGGGCATTGCTTCGGTTTTCCCGAATCTGTTGGGACAAATTTACACCAATATTTATATTGCATCCGCCAATGAACAGATATTTAGACGTGAAAACGCGCTCTCTGCATTAATGTGTGCGCTTGATATTGCCATGCCAGACAAGGTATATATGCCCTTTGTGGAGAATGGTGATTACATAAAGCCCTTACTGGAAGAACTTAATCAGAAGGGTTTATATCGTAAGGATATTGCCTGTATACTTACGCTTTATGAACCCTATCGAAAAGCGATTGAACAAATTAATAGTGAGCTTTCCGTGGAGGACAAGCCGACGCTCACGAAAAGAGAAATAGAGATTGCACAGCTTGCAGCAAAAGGATTCTCAAACAAGGAAATAGGAGAAAAACTATTTATTTCTCAAAATACAGTAAAAACAATGCTGAAAAGAGTTTTTGAAAAACTTAATATAAACTCGAGGGCTGTATTAAAGCAATATATTGATGAAAAAATACTTTAAATATTTACATAATATCACCCACTGGGTGACATACAATAAAAAAAAACTACGATACAATAAATGTATCGTAGTTTTTTTATTCATCTTATAGGGAGGAGTGATGGATGATTCATATAAAAGAGGTTGTACCAAAAGATGATTACCGCTTGGAGGTACTGCTTGAAAACGGAAGCAGTATCATTCTCAATCTGGAAAGCCGACTTCATACAATAAGGTTTGGATTACTTTCAGATAAGCAATTTTTCTCCCGTGCAACTACCGATGGTGATTTTATCCGGTGGGATGACAAAATTGAAATATCAATCAGCGAAGTTTTTATTCTGGCACAGAAGTAAGAAGTAAGAAGTAAGAATTAAGAAGTAATTTAAGAAGTAAGAATTAAGAAGTAAGAATTAAAAAGTAAGAAAGTAAGAAAGTAAGAAAGTTATGGTACCTTAAATTTTAAAGTAATTACAAAATTAAAAAGGAGAGTAATCAATGGGTAAAAAAAGAGTGGTAAAACGGCTACTATCAACGATTATAGTATTGGCAATGGTAGTAGTAAGTATGGCTAATGGCGCGCCACAACAGGCACAAGCAGCTGCAGGCACAAAGGAATTAGTCAATTCATGTATCAATGCATCAGAGAAGTACTTATATCTTGGTGGCCAGGGCGTTAATACTTACAATTTTAATATTTTAAAGGAAGCAAAGGAAGAAGGAGCCACCTATGTCTGGTACGTTAAAGCAGATAAGGGAAGCCCCAATTCCGTCACCATTAACCAAAATACAGGTGTTGTAACTGCAAAAGAAGCAGGTACAGCCTATATCAGATGTAAAATAACTTATGTAGATGGTACCATTCTTAGACCGGAAGCTAAAGTTACAGTAAGGAACAACATTACAGAAGTAGAAATTAATAACTTACCAGAGAATCTAACCATTACAGCCGGAATTGCAACAGATTTTAACCGGACCGTGTTAGATACAGCAGGTGGTAAAGGTGTAAAAACACAGGGAATTACACGTTGGGAAATTGCAGATGATACCGCCGAGGCTCAAAATGCAACATCACAAGGCATCGTATTTCCAATCAACGAAGGCAAATTTAAGATTCGTAGCATTTGCTTCCAGAGTACTGAAAAGTACAAGCTTTGGTTAGCAGATAAAGTAGTAAATGCAGCATCAATTACTGCAGCGAGCGAATGGGTTACTATAAAAGTAGCTTCTGCGAATGGTGTAGCTACAGTAACTACTGCGCAACAGCTAAATAAATCACTTGTTGCAGACAGCATTAATCAGATTACCTTATCAACGAAGGAAGCATTAAAATTTACAATACCAAAGGGTGACTACTCGAAAAAAACTTTGATTGTGGATGCAGCAAACGCTGATGTAGAAAACTATGGTATCTTTAAGGAAATCACTATCAATGCGATTAAGGACAATACTTGGATAGAATTTGCAGATGGAAATATTATTTATCTAAAAGATGATGTAGTTAGTTTTGTTATCGATAAAGATGTAAAAGTAAAGAGAATCGTAATAGATAAACCAAATGCTATTGTTAACATTGAGATAAGAGGAACCGTGGAGCAAATAACGGTAACACAGCCTTCAAGTGTTAATTTATCAGGTAGCGGGAAGAAGGTTCCTGTCTCTATCGAAAAAACAGCAGGTGGAAGTACGATTACAACCTCCATGCCTTTGCAACTTGAACTAAAAGCAAAAACAAATCTTATGCTTAATCCAGGAGCAGAAGAGACAATCCTTGATAAGAGTGAAAGTACAGTTGAAGTAAAGGTAGAAAATAATACGAAAAAAGAGGTTACAATTACAACCGGTAATACTGGTGGTGAAAAGATTGAAGTGGGGAAGACAGTAATAAGCGATGAGACTACAACGCCGCGCCCTACTGTAGTACCAGTAGCACCAATACTTCCATCAGTGGAGGTTAATGCAATTGTTGTTACAAGTGCAGACGATGTAACAGAGATTGAAAATGATGGAACATTACAAATGAGTGCAGCAATAACACCTGCTAATGCAACGAATCAAACGATTGCATGGTCAGTTGCTACTTTAGATAAAGGAAGTGCAATAATTAATACAGCAGGATTGTTAACAGGGACAGGTGTTGGCAGTGTAACCGTAACAGCTACAAATGTTGCTACCGGGGTTATTACAGGGACAAAGGTAATTACCATAACCACACCGGCAAGTTATTTTGATTTCGACAGTTCAACCGGAACAATTACTGGTTATGGCGAATTGCAAGGATATGTGGTGATACCTACCACAATAAATGATGTTGATGTAACAATAATTGGAAATTCTGCATTCCGGTATGATTATTCTATAACCAATATTGTAATTCCAGATACTGTGACAATAATAGAGTCGTATGCATTTCATGGCAGTGCGAGTCTGAAGAGTGTAACATTGCCACGTAATCTTCAACGTATTGAGGATTGGGCATTTGCCAACTGTCAATTTTTAACAAGTATTATAATACCTGCAAGTGTAACTGAAATAGGAGGCGCTGCATTTCTAAGTTGTGATAAATTAGATGTAGCTTTCTTTTTAGGAAATGCACCAACAACTTTTGGGCAAGCTGTATTTAGCCAAAGTACGAGTGAGTTACAAGGGTATGCAGATTTTAAAATCTATTATCAGACAAACAAAACAGGGTATGATACGCCAACCTGGAACGGATATACGTGTAAATCATACGATCCAGAGGATACTTATACCTTGACCTATGACGGGAACGGAAATACCGAGGGTGTAGTTCCGGTAGGCAGTTCAGGTAACAAGGCAGCTGATGAAATTATAGCTTCGGATAAGGGCAATCTTTTAAAAGATGGGTACATATTCCGTGGTTGGAGCAAAACAATTGATGGAAGTGTAAGTTATCAACCGAATCAGGTGCTTGCTATGGATGCAGAAAACATGACACTGTATGCATTGTGGACGAAGACCTATACAATAACGATAGACCCATCAATGATAAATGGTACAATTACAATTGATAAAACGAGCGCAAAAGAAGGGGAACTAATCAAAGTCACTATTACTCCAGATCCTGGTTTTTACTTTAGATATGGAGACTTTGGTGACATGGGATTTTATTATGGATTTTATATGGAGACGGAAAATGTAATTGTAAATGCAGAGTTTGGTGCAATTATCGTTACTGGAACAGGTGAAGCGACAACAATTACAACGAATAATGGTACATTACAGATGGTGGCGTCTAGTGTGCCAGCAGATATTGTAAGTTCAGGGGTAATATGGGCAGTAGCACCAGGAACAGGAACTGCAAGAATAAGTGAAGATGGATTGTTAACAGCGGTATCAAATGGGACAGTAACAGTTACAGCAACCTCGAAGAAGGAAGAGGCTAGTGATTCAGCGGTGATTACGATTAGTAATCAGAACGAAGTGATATCCACAGTGGCATTATTAATTATTCCACCAGAAATAGGAGGAACGCCAGAACTGACAATCGCAGATGGAACAGGTTACACAGGAACAATTAGCTGGATAACACCAACAAGTGGTAACTTTGAAATAGGAACATCACCATCCGCAACAATTATTTTAACAGCTGATAGTACACATAAATTCACTGGTATAGCTGAAACAAGAGCTATTACAATAGCAGGAGCAACATCAACAACCTATGTTGTGAGTGGCACAAAGGGCGAAATATTAACAATTAATGTTGCCTATCCTGAAGTAGCAGAAAACATCACTGGATTGCGATTATTTATTACAGCACCGGTAGCAGGACAAAAACACGATCTTTATTCAACTCCAATTCATGTATATTCATCTAATGTTTATATGTATTTGGAAAATACGGAGGAACGACTAGTAGGCGTTCCCTATGTGATGGGAAATGTTTATAAATTGCATTGCGTACTTTACTCAGGACCAGGTTACAAATTCCCTATTGATGGTTTTACACCGACGCTCCAGGATTGGTTAACACGGTCCATCAATATAGGAACAGTCGGAGATGGTATAGTAAGTGGTGGAAATAAATCTGGTAATACACTTACATTTGAAATAACATTACCAGCTGCAGTAGCAAGTTCAGATGCCACATTATCCACAACATCAACTGTGAAAGGTGTAGCTGTTACAAGTGTAGGAACACCTATC